>Ga0209645_1000648_pt1 | contig 17851 bp, 24 predicted proteins | sample ETNvirenome_6_30_FD_184070 | JGI IMG/M metagenome (GOLD analysis project Ga0209645, IMG submission 184070) | Marine viral communities from the Pacific Ocean - ETNP_6_30 (SPAdes) (version 2) | ecosystem: Environmental > Aquatic > Marine > Oceanic | place: Pacific Ocean | collected 2013-06-19
ATCTTGTACATAAACTTACTTGATGACCATTCAACAAACTGATCTGAGTTTGCCATAATTAAAGGCTTGTCGTTATTTATGTATTCTTTCGCTAGCAGCGTGGTGCATGCCGCTCCTTCTGTTAAACCTTCAACCTCGACTATCTTACAGTTAGGAGCAATTAAATTTAGAACTGAATCTAAGTTATATTTTTCTTTGTGCGCTTTCTGTACAATGAAGATATAATTAGCTTTCATGTTTAGGTTATCTACGACGACCTGAATCATCGGCTTACCGTTTACTTCGATTAAAGGTTTCGGAAAAGCGTAGCCTGCTTTTTCAAAACGGCTACCTGCGCCAGCCATTGGAATAAGAACGTTAAGGTTTTCATCCTCCCATTTGGGGTTTATTTTTTCTTCAGTAGACATGAAATTAATTATTTTCTCTAAAGTCACTTCTGACGAATCTTTTACTCGACAAACTTTTGCGCCACTTCTTTCAGCGGCAAGGAGCCCGGTTGGTGAGTCCTCTATAATTATAGTATCTTCGGGGGAAACTTTCAAAGCGGACATTGCCCTCCAGTACATTTCTGGGTGAGGTTTTGGATTGGTTACGTCCCCGTTTGAAACAAGGTAGTCAAAATATTTAACTATTCCTAATTGCGAAAGTATTTGGTAAACTGTTTTTCTAATAGAATTCGAACAGCAGGCTATTAGATACCCTTTGTTTTCTAGGTATTTAAATATATCTATAAGCTTCGAGCTTTGTTGGACATTATCTAGTTTACTTTTTGTTATTTTTTGCTTTTCGCTCCAAATCTGTTCATGTCGAGAATGCGGCAAAAGCTTTTTATTAGAAAGCATATAAAGCTTCTCATTCGTGCTTAGTCCATCGTAGAGAGAGATGTGTTCTGAATGGCTAATTACGTATTCCGAGCCAACATGCTCCAAGGCTTCGTTTAAAGCTTCGTAATGTATGTCCTTCGTATCAATTAGTACTCCATCTAAGTCAAAAATAATCAACTTTTTCATACCGTCCCTCTAGCTTTATAATTAATCCCGTACTCTTCGCATAAGTCATCTATCTCTTTACTGTATTCATTATAAGTCCATTTGCCTTTAAAAATCATATTGCCATGCGGGTATGACTTAGAGTCCCAATGTGCTTGGCCTCTTTTTGCTTCATCTTCAAAGGAAGACATAAAGCATTTGTTATGAATAAAATTAGTAAAGATAGAATCTATTTTACGCTCAAAGTCCCAGATATTCGTAGGGGCACAAGAACTAAAAACATCTAAAAGTTTAGAAGCTTTACATAAAGTTGGCTGGATAGTGAAAGAGTATTGCCTTTCGCAAGGGGATAGGTTGGGGTGTACATCTGACGGAGGAAAATAATGCTCGCCTACAACATTTGCGCATTTTAAAAGTTTAATAAAATCAGCTTTGTCGTTTTTAATTAAATCGCAAAACTCATTTAATGTGTCATATACGGGCTCATCATAAAGAATCATATCTTCATGAGTAAATAATATCACTTCGTCATTAAAATTTTTAAGACTATTTTTTATTCGACTAGTATAATCTAAATCCGGTTCGTAAATAGAGGAGTTATAATTATTAAGAAAAGAATCGGTATTGTTAACTAAAATATTTTTTTGGTGGTGAGGGAAGTATTTGTTAACTCGCCCGAAAAAAGCAGGCCATATATCTTTACAGTCGGTGTGGGTGTGTATAAAATAAGTAAACATTATTTTTCCGCATGGATATATATCCAATTTTGATGAGAGTTGTCGCTAAAGGAATTCGTGACATAGGTCTCGATATTTTTAAAACCAATATTTAACAAATCGTTAATTAAAGTTTTTTCTGTTTCTGGAGTTATTTGCACGTCGCACATTCCATTTGATCCTGCTTTGTCGAATGCGTCATCTTTATAGCTAGAGTGGTTATATCTTATGTCAACTTCATCGCCGTGCCCCATTTGGAATGAAAAACTACCACCTATCTTTAAAATTCTATATATTTCCATTTTTAGATTCAGGCGAACTTCCCTTGAGGGTATGTGTTGAAAAACTATAGTCGACATTACAAAATCATACGAATTACTTTCTAGGTCTTTTAGGTCTAACCCGTTATTTTTAAAAAATTTACTATTCGGTGATTCGTAATTTTCTTTACAATATTTTATATTTTCTGTTGATATATCCACTCCATCAACACATTTCCAATTTGCTAAATTTTTTAAATTTATTACGTTTCGACCCTTACCGCACCCAAAGTCTAAAGCGGTTTTATTTGTCCATTTTTCCGGATCACCGCTTATTTTCTTTAAGAGTTGGCTGAAATAATTAGGGTTGTCATTGTGTTCCTCGTGGTTGGAAGTCCCCTCGCGATAAAAAACATCTAAGTTCGAAATATATGTATTTAAATTGCTCATTCAAAAATTGTATTTATTAAGTTCTTTTTTTGCCAAAGACCCTTTTCTATAAAGAAAGCTTTATAAAGTTTAATAGCGTTAGGTAAGTCGTTTAATGTATTTAAAGATTTCGCATAGGCGCCATCTAAGTCAAAACACTTTAGAGCAAATTTATATAAATTTTTTAAGTGGCTCATATTTTCTCCGCTGGAATAGAACCACATATCAGCGGGGCCGTCAGAATCTAAGTATTGCCAATTAGCCATATGTAGTTGGCTCATATCCAACTCAGGGTTAAAAGTTATACATTGAACTGGATATGGGTTATTGGCGTTGTGAGGACCTGATGTTGCTCTGTTAATTCTTCCTAAATCAAATCTTGCTTTTATTATGATATCATAATCATCATACTCGCAAGCCAGTTTTATAGTTTCCGAGACAGAATAAAAGTGAGATAAAATAGTGTTGGGGGTTCTGGGTGGGTTCGGTATAACGCCTAAATGTTGTGTTAGCTGATTAAAATTTATTTGTTTTTCAAATTTATAAGTTTTTGGGTTATATAAGTTTACAATATTTTCTTTTTCTTGCTCGTCCCAAGAGTGCACAAATACATCTGGGCTACACTTTGACATTATCCTATTTTTTATGTGATTGTATCCATCATTACCCTTGGAAGATGGGTCGGTAAGTGAATCAAATTTACCGTGTAAGCAAAGGGCTATTTTCATTTTTTAAATAAATTAAAAGTTCTTAAGTCTCTATAAGGCGGATCTTCTATTTGGTCTTCGGCATGCTTGGGGTAAGCCATCAGTAGGGTCAAGCCTCTAGCTGCTTGCTCAGGCGTCATGTACATGTTCCAACCCCCGTCGCCCAAGTCGTCGTCCTGAAAAGGTACACCTATAGTGCGACCTTCGTATCTTAGCCTTCTTATGGTCTCTACTGCCTTTTTGTCATCCGTAAGTATCATCCCTCCTTTGCCTATCTTTAATGGCTTCTTGTGGTGGAAAGATAGACACATATAAGAACCGGGTATATACATACCGGATGTAAGGCGTTTAGCGGCGTCGTAAATGGGAAACGGTTTTAACTGATATATTCCACTCCATTCAATGTCTTCAAATTCTAAATGAGCTCCTGCTTGTAATATAGATTGTGGGGGAGAGACGTATGTGCGGGATGGTATAGTTACGGTGGACCCTTGAACCTCGCAATATTTACAGCAAAGGAAAATAGCATCAGTGCAGCTATCACAAGCAATAGCATAAGAAGCCCCTGTATACTCAGCAATAGCCTCCTCAAACCATTCAACTATTTCGAAAGGGTTTCTCATTTCTCTAGTATATAATATTTCTTTTTAAACCCGCAACTTTCAAACAATTTCCTGCTTGCCTCATTGTCGATCTTTACCTTGGCAAAGGAATCCGGAAACTTTTTTATAAAGCCTTCTACCATAAACTTTCCTACGCCTTTATTCTGATAGGATTTTCTTGTAGCTAGCCTTATATCATTATTTACATGGCCAATAAAGCCAATTACTTTTTCACCTTCTACGCATAGTAAATAATTTTTAAAGTTCTCGAACATATAACGATGATGAGTGGCTACAGAAATCAAACTGGAGTCGCCAAAACCGTGCCTGTTCTCGTTTCTTATATGGAGAATTGAATACCAATGATCCCCCGGCAAGTTGCTGCATCCTACTAATTCCATACGTCTTCTTGGTTTATTATGGGGTTTTGTTCTCCTTCCCAGTAGCATCTTAGGTAAACTCGAGTACCTCTCCACCCTTGCAAGTTCATCAGGGGGCTCAGCGATGAGCCAATATCTATATACTGATTTTTGTCAAACTCTTTATAGAGCTCATAAATTAAAAAATTACTCAAACTCGCGGCAGAAAAAAGAAACAAACAATTCTCAAGTTTTTGTTCCTTTATATATTCTTTCATTTTATTTATCAGGGTATAATCGTTTTTCATGCAGTTCGATCCAACCCTAAAATCTGCGTAAACATCAAAAGGCAATTTATCGAAGTTGGCATTTTTGTTACAAACAATAATTACTTTTCGGCCGCTGAAATGCGGCACCATTTCCTCTATGAAGTTTTTATAATTCCCATTTATTAAAACATTCGAAAAGGTAAGATGTTTATGGTCGTCCGGACCGTACAGGTCTAGGCACTCTTGAAAATCGTTATTTCCATTCCACTCTGCATATCCGCTTATTCCTTTGAAATAATTATTTTTTTTATATTTGTAAGCTTCTATGAGTTTTTCTCGATAAAAAGAATCTTTGCTTGGGTCAAAATCTTTCCTTTCTTCTTCCATGTAGGGAAACGGAGCTCTTATAGGTTGGTCTCCATACATGTCTCCTTGGATGAAGTAAGACTCCGACAGCACTAATTTGGCGTTTTTCATTATGGTTCTTTCCCCATCTGAAAACCTAGAAAAAGCAAAAGGCTCGTGAGTCTTTACTAAATCTAATAGCTTATAAAATTCATCTTTAAAATATTTCATTAGTGAGCCACCTCCCTTTTGTATAAAGAATCTCTATACTGCAACATCGCTTTCCAGACTGATTCGTTTTTTATTTCGAAGCAGCCAGTTACGTTTAATGTATCAGCGCCCCAAGGAAATTTCAAATAGGAATAAATTTCCTCACTTGAACTAATACCTGCGATAATGTTTGGGTCATGTATTTTATTGGCTATAAAACAATGTTTATTATTGAAATCTAAATACAAACAAAGAGCAGGATAGTCATAAAGAAAAAAGTAGCCAGAAGGGCCTCCAGTCGTGTCATTGGTATCAAAAAGTTTGTTGGCCGACTCCATGAGCTTCTCCAAGCTTACTTTCTCAGGTGGCGAGTCAATTTTAAGACTTTTTAAATAAACTTTCTCCCATTTGAGATCTGAGTTACTCTTACCGTCTTCATAGTCATCCGGTTCATATCCTTCTTCTAGTTGTTGATTATAGAAAAGGGTGCGCTGGAAATAGTTTTCCCTATAGAGCTGCCAAGGCTTGACAGCGTAGTCGTTTATATAGGAGTTGTGATGCTTGCAAAAATAACAAAAAGAAGCAAAGGGTATAGATACTTTAGGTTCGATTAAATCCTGATAGTGCTTGAATCTTTCTATATGAAAATCATGACCTTTAGATTTCATCCCCTCTTTATCTTCTTTATTTGCATAGTAGCCAGCTAAGCTAAATTGCATCCACCAGTAATCTATAGAGGGATAAATTTGTTTTATTTGAGATATTTCTAAATCGGTAAAATAGGCGTCATTTTGGTTTAGTAATATTTTATCTTTTAAGTCGAAGACTATGCCTGAGTCGTGTCCAGTGGGAAACGAACATAATGATAGATCTTCATTTATTTTAATCGGAGTAGAGGGTTGAAGATATTTAAATTCAAATCCCATTTTTTCAATAGCATTTTTAACGCTAGAGTCTTTTCTTAATGGGAAATATAAGGTTATTTGATTGTTTGGAAATTTGTCTCTAATTTTTTTAAGAGTAGGAAAATGTAAGTGATCTGGGTGCTCGTGACTTATTACTATCGAGCTAATTTTTTCAATGCCTTCTATTTCTTTAATATCAGTATCTTGGAGAAGTGACCAAGAATCGTTAAATATTCTTCCGGTATACCACGGGTCCATTAAAATAAAGCTTTTTTCCCATTCGATGGAAAACGAGGCGTGGTTTATAAATCTTATTTTATAATTCTTCATTTAAGAAATCTAAGTAAAGGCCATTGTTGTATTTAGGCTTCCATCCTGTGGTTTCAGCAATTTTAGATATATCAACAGAATACCTAACGTCTTGCCCCCATCTATCTTCTACGAATTTTATATACTCATCGCCTACTGATAGGTCTGTGAATCCTTTGATAAACCTAATGACTGATCGCGCTGCGTCTATATTAGTAAGATAATTATTTGCAGACAAGTTAAAGCAATCATTTTTAATCCCTGCATCTATAATGCTAAAAATTCCTTCAACATTGTCTTTGACGTATGTCCAGTCTCTTATGTAAGAACCATCTCCGTGGATTGGTATTTTTTCTCCTTCCCTTACGCATGCAATACATTTAGAAATCAATTTTTCTTCATATTGTCTGGCACCGTAATTATTTCCGCTACGAGTCATGACATAGTCTATACCGTATGTTCTATGATATGAATTTATCAACATCTCTGAACAAACTTTTGTTGCAGAGTAAGGATTACTGGGATTGAGTTTATCAGTTTCTTTGAAAGAGCCTTCCACTGTATCTCCGTAAACTTCATCAGTGCTTATATGAAAAAATAAAGGGCGTTTATATTTAGGAGTGACCCTGACTAACTCAAGCAAATTGTGGACTCCGTTAACGTTGGATTCTATGAAAGGGGCACAGTTTGTTATAGAATTATCAACATGGCTTTCCGCGGCAAAGTTAATTAAAATATCACAAGTGGGTATATGCCTTATGTTTGCAATATTCCCGTGCGTTAAAGAATAGTTACTGTACCGGTCCCAAGGTAAGCGGCGGTGAGAGGCATAGCCCATCTTGTCTATGTCGTGTATTTTCCAGCCTCTTTTTAAGGCTTCTTCAACGAAGTGGCTACCAATGAATCCTCTACCTCCTGTAACTGTTACCTTCATAGTACTTGTAATATTTTTTCGGCCGCTTTTCCGTCTCCGAAGGGGCATTCGCCTTCGGGCTTATAATCGTTTACTATATTATTAAATATTTTTGGCAAGTCTCCTATTTTTTTACATAAATAATGAAAAGATTCTAAAGCTTCCGGCCTCTCTGTAGTTTCTCGGCAAATGATAACTCTCTTTTTTAGAAAAGAAGCTTCTTCTTGGACTCCTCCGCTATCGCTTATTAAAAACCTACATTTAGAAATCCTGTCTATAAAAGACTTATGACTCATGGGGTCTATGATAGACGTATTGGTAAGCCCTCTTTTGAAGACACATCTTGAGTTAGGATTTGGGTGAGCTACAAAAACAAAATTTAAGCTAGGGTTTTGTTCGGCTAAATCTTCTATTTGACTGTACCAAAAAGGAATAAACTTATGATTTTCTCTTCGGTGCAGTGTTATTAAAATATCATTGTTGTAACTGATCGAAACATCTTTCAAATGATCGAGCACTGTGTTGCCTACCACGTGCATCTCCGCTTCAGTTATACTCTCTTTCAAAAGGCTGCGGAAGTTGTAATATGTTGCACATAAATGTATATCGGTTATTCTGGATATACATTGTCTATACGCCTCTTCTGGGAAAGGGTGGCTCTTGTCGCCGGTTCTTAATCCGGCCTCTAGGTGTATAACTTTTATACCTTTATTAAATGCCGCTAAAGCGCAAGCAAAAGCCGAAGCAGTATCCCCTTGTACTAGAACATGAGTAAATCCATCGCTTAAAATTTGGTCAAATGCATAAGATCCAGTAATGTTGGCTACTATAGAGTTAAGCCTATTTGGGGCGCAGGCATTCATCTCTAAGGAATATGTAGGTTTAACAGAAGCCTGTACTATATCTTTGTGCTGACCTGTGAATAAGGTTTTTATATCATGGAACTGCGAAAGGTCATGAAGGATTATTGGTTCTATTTTTATATATTCCGGTCTGGTGCCGTAGCATATTAAAATTTTCTTCATCCTTTTATTAGCTTGAATCCTTTTTTGATTGTAGATTGAAGAGAATTACCAAAATGAGATCCGTGATAGTTTACTGATATGGCGTTTTTATCAACTCCGTACTGGTAAGCTAAGTTGGGATTAGATCCCCACATGTCCTGATTGTTTGCTGGGTGAGGAGGCACATATGTGTTCAAGTTAAGGTATTTTTGTATAGAGTAAGAAAAGTGCATATCTTCACCGCATATCCTGCTTTCTGGAACAGGAGCCTCTCTCCAAAAAGCTCCAAGCCACTCTCTTTTGAAAAACCAACTATGGCCAACTATGTCAACTTGAGTAGTTACTTCGTTAGGGTTTGACCAGCCCCACCTGTCGTAACTTATGTAATTCTCGTCATTGAAAATAACTCCTATAGTCCCAAGTAAACCTTCGTGAGTTTTAATAGTCTCCAAACAGTTTTCAAGCCACTTTTTTCCGGGTATAGTATCGTCGTCAAAAACGCAAACATACTCCGTTGTCGCATTAAGTGCGTATGCAAATCGCGCCCAAACTCCAAAGTTCGCATTGCTTGTAGTTACGACACAATTAGACAGTAAGGAGTAATCAAAGTTCTCGTCAGAATCTTTGTTCTGCCAGAACATGACCATGTCCGGGCTAACCGTCTGAGCCTTAAGTGATTGTATTTGGGCTTCAAGCGTATGCGGGCGCCTGTATCCATTAAGGACTACTGTTATTTTACCGTCTGACATTTCTTATTAATTCTAGCAGGTCTTCTTTTTTGCTTCTCATAGTATTTATCAGAGATAGACCGTTCCTGTCGTACCAAGGCTCGTACGAAGCCCCAATTAATTCATTAGTGATAACTTTAAGTCCTAACATTTTAGCTTCCAAGACGAGCCTGCAGCATGTCTCTGGTGTAGATGGGTGGAAGGCTAAAGAAGAATACATTGACAGGAGCTTTAGAAAAGATTCGTAATTTGGATCTTTTATAGTATCAAAAGGTATATTATTTTGCTTACAATACCCCTGTGACTGCTTAGTTCCTTTTTGCGGATACGGAGAATCTATTACCGCGCACTTATCAATAACTCTTGGGTCATTGCCTAACTTTTCAAGCAGGTTTAAATGGCTTTCAGACCATAGATTGCCAGAAAAATTAATAGTCTTTTCAGGTTCTCCTATATTCCTGTCGTAAATATCTTTTTGGAATTCTGTCTGACATACTACAGCCGCCGCTTTCTTATGGAAGTCAATATTAATTAATTCATTTGGGGGGACTACAAAATTAGGATATAAAGCTGGGTTTGTGTGGTGGACAAACTTGTAGTCATGGCAGTACAGGATATATTTGCAATTTTCCTGTATATATTGCTTTAAGGAAGGCTCAATGCCAAAGAAGTTGGATATTATAAAAAAAGAATCGAGGTTCTCTTGGATGAACCCCGGATACAAGTAGCGACTTTTAATTTTTTGTACGTCGTAGTGCTTATTTAAAGTAACAAAAATTTCTTCGTCATTTAAAGCTGCTCCACCTACAAAATCATCGATAAAAAAATCACTTATTAATATGATCTTGTCATTCAACACTAAAATGCTTTGAGTTTACCTTCCTTGAAGGATCGTCTTTATGTTTGGCTCCTTGCCTTTTTTCCGCGTAATCTTTATAGTATTGTTTTTTAACCGGGTCTTCTCCGTGTCTTTCGGCTCTTTTTGCAGAAGCCTCGGCTGACTGATCCCATAAGTCTCCAATCGTGCCTTTAGCTTTTTCTCTGAAATCTTTAGCTGAATGCGGGTCTATTTGGGTATCTATAGAGGTATTTGGAATTGTATATACTCTATCATAGACAACCCCATCAATTTCGTAAACGTGTTCCTCGTGAATACTTTGAAGCACGATTACTTGCTCTCCGGTTTCAGGGTGTTCGTAAATATATTCAGGCATTCATAACCTCCATAATCTTATCAACAGTGTTTGAGTAAGAAAACTTATCCTGAAGGGAGAGTCCCTCCTTGTTAACCGGGTCGGATTTATATCTGTCTACCGCTTTTTCGCAGCCAGCTATAAACTCATCTTCGTCAAATGTGAAAATTTCTCCTTGATTGAAGAAGCCTCCCTTTTTAAAGAATATACCATCGGCAGCATCAGTTTTTCCATTAGGTTCAACCATGACACTATTAGAATCGTTAGCCCAGTCTTTGTAAGAAGTTGCATTAAGAATAACCGAATGCTTGCCTAGACAAACTGATTGAAACTCTGGAAGGCCCCATCCTTCTGCGCCTGACATTCCAAGGATAATATTTCCGGAATTCAAGAAGTCATTGTAAAGGCTATTCTTTTGCATCATTCCTAGAAAGTTGATATTAAAATACTGCTTGCCTTCTAGGATTTGATTCAAGCAGCCTTTAAAGTCTTCTTCTTTAAGAAATGGATTGGTTATAGCGCACTGAAGAACATAGTCCTTGTTGTTTCCGTACTTTTTAACCCAAGCTTGAATAACTTCTTTGTGGTGTTTTCGTTTTTCTAATTTGCCGCAAAGATTAAAAACTATCTTGCCTTTCAGGTATTCCTGCTCTTTTACATGGAAGTTATGCTTGTCAAAACCCAAAGGCACATAATGACAATTATCTACACCATAAGAATTTAAAACATCTTTGGCGTAATTCGAGCTAACTATTAAATTTTTTTGGTTTTTCGCTATATTTACTTCGAAAGAAGTTGGGTGGTTTAGCTCATAAAAAGTAAAAAGCGTTTGCTCTTTAGCAAAAGAAGTAAGGCTATCTTGATTAAGGTGCCAGAGTTTAAAAATAGGCGTATCTCTACTGTAGGTTTCATAAGAAGTTTTTATCCTGTCTTGAATCCAAGAATTAAACTCCGAGGAAATCTCTTGAGAGTTAAGGTCTACTTGACCTACTGTAAATAAAGAAGGCAGTACGCCCCTCTGGTGAAATTCACGCAGAAGGGCAGTACTGACCTGTCCGAAGCTAACCCCGTTAAGAGGTAGATGGAGCGCAAATTCCATTAAAACAGCGCGCCGTCGTTAGTTGAGGTTGAAGCAGCTGGAGACTCAGACTTTTTCTCCCTCTCCTCTTTGGATTCGCTCAGGTAAATGCGAAGGTCTGGAGCGTTTTCGCTCTTGACAGTTCCATCTTCGTTGTATTTGGACTTATTCTTAAAGACAACAAGCTGTACTTTACCAGCCTGACCTTTAAGTTCAATGTGTCCAGTCATGTATTGAGAGCCATTGTTGCTCTTCTTTGCCCAAAGAGCGCCAAGTTCGCGCTCTTGCCAGTCGTTTTTCTTCTGTTCGTTCGACATAAGAGTCTGTAAATTAGTTGAAAAAAAAGTTTTGTCAACCCTTTTTTATATATTATCTAAAAGTTTTTTGCTGTCTATTTTTTTTCTTAGAATTGATATACCTCTGTTGTGGAGGTTTATCGCTGTCTGCGTACTAATGTTAAGTTTATTGGCGACAATGCACCAAGAGGGCTTTTTATCCTCCTTCGAGTAGCGCATAGAAAAAATCTTCTTTATTCTTTTATCTTTTAGTTGATCTAGAATATTCTCAATGAATTCAAATAGATTTTCAAAGCAGGTATTATCATCTATCTCTTTAAGATAATCTAATATTTCATCACCCGTTGAAACTAGGCGGTCTTTACTTTTTTTATTTAAAGTATTCAGGCAGTGGTACTTGGCTTGGTTAGCGAGCCAAGTTGAAAATTTTACTTTTTTTGTAGTGTTAAAACTTTTTATGGAATTCCAAATAATTAAGTTTTTTTCGGCCGCTACTTCATTAACATCAATATTATTGGCGCTAAAACTCTTGGAGTATTTTTTTAAAATTTTAAAATATAAACCGCTGTGACGGTTGGAAAGTTCGATGAGACTGCTTTCGCAATTAGACTTTTTAGCTCTTTCTATTAAGTGATCGTCGCTCAAAAAAGACCATTTGATTGTTTCCATAAATTTACCTTTTTCCCGAACTCTCCGAAAGTGCATACCTTATCTAACTGAAAATCAATGAGATAGCGGCGATGACTTTTAAATAGTCGCGGTAAAATTATAGAGTATTTGGTGAGGTCGTCAAAATTTTTTTCTAAAAAAATATTTGCGTCTTGATAGGGCGCATCTATTGAGTCATCAGACTCTGAATAAACCTGAACTAAGTAAGCAAAATAACTAGAAGGGTCATCAGAAAATATTTTTGAATCAAACTTAGAGATTCTTATTTCATAAAAGTAAGAAAAATAAGGATTTAATATTTTTGAGAAAGAACTGCTAGGCTGACTTTTGAGTATAGCGTCAACCCCGCAGCACGCTAAAATAGGCTGGCATCTTGTGTTTTCAAGCGATGTTTTCTCCAGCATATATATTTTTTAGCCATTTAAGAAGCTTTTCGCAATTTAATATTTGCTTAGTTGCATCTTTTTCTCGAGGCCAATTAAGAATAAAGTCAGCCTCTCTCTTGACTAATGGGTCATTTTTAGCTTCTGCTTGATTAGCTGGCGGCAAAAAAATTCTTTTATTATTTTCTTCACGAAATTGAGAAATATGAATCAAAACTGCGTTTATTTCATTTTTCACCCAATAAACTTCATCTTTTTCATACTCATTAAACCTGACATCAGTAATAATATTTATTTTTTCGGGCGCTAACTCAGAAGTAACTTGATCTACCCAATGTCTGCCGTTCGATAATTTTCTTTTTATTTCACCATGCGCCACTAAAAACGGTCTTATTAAGTCTTTTTCTTCTCTAGTACAGTTAAAAGAATCTATTCCATATAAATCTTTCGAAGCAGAGCTTAGCTCTTTCTTTAAGTTGTTTGCAATAGAAAGCTCCCTGTGAGGGAGGTCAAGCCTTTGCAATAACTTACTAATAATACCAGCTACAGTGTTTTTTCCGCAACCAGCAACTCCGCTTAAACCTATATTAGTATAATTAAAATCCATGTTAATTAATATTATTTAGATTAAATAAATAAAATATAAATAATAAACTTTTCCCTAGAAAGTCGAAGTGAAACGGAGACTTTCCCCGTGAAAGCGGTAGTTCAAAAAAAAATGAACTTAAATCCTTCACACCGGCAATCCTTCTTTTCCCTGAGATTACTCCCCGGCTAGCCTTTATGGGGTACACGGTAGAACATACCCACTCTATGTGGCCTCACCTTACCTACTCGCCTAACCAAGTGCCATTGTCACACCGATCAGTCTTCTCCGGGCGCAAGTCTCCACAGCGTAGCCGGACGTTGGATTACGGGGCTGCCCACCTTTTAAAGTGCTAGGGCAACAGTAGCACCTCAGAAGTTCTATTTGAGGCGGGAGACTTTGTCAACATTTTTTTTAGATTTATGTTTGACTTAAATCCCCAATCAAAATACCTTTTTTCCATGAGGCCTTCATGGGAAGAATATGCTTTAAAAATAGCTTCGACAGTAGCGGAAAGGAGCGAAGACATGTACCAAAAAGTCGGCGCATGCGTTCTGAACGACAAAAATATGGTCATAGCCGTCGGATACAACGGCCTAGCACCGGGAAAGAAAGTTGGATATCAGTTTTTAAGAAACAGAAACCACAGGCGCCCTTACATGATTCATGCAGAAGTGAATTGTTTAAGTCTAATAAAAAGAGGAGAAGGCAAACTGCTTGCCTGCACCCTTCTCCCCTGCTCTTATTGCGCGACGATGATAGCTGCGTACGGTATTGAAAAAGTAGTATATAGTCAAATTTACAATATGGATAAAAAAGGCCTTGAGATTTTCGATTTCTACGGCATAGAATGCGTGCGGTATGGAAATTAAATATTCCAAATTGATAAAAGAAGCTCGTGAACCTTTTCAGGCGAACGACTCAGATGCTGGCTATGATTTATTTTCAACAGAATATGCAACCATAGAACCCTTTCAAAGAAGGCTAGTTGGAACCGGCATAACCGTAGAGATCCCAAAAGGTTTTTATGGCAGGATAGCTCCTAGGAGCGGCCTTGCTTTTAAAAAGGGTATAGATGTCATGGCTGGTGTAATTGATTCTGGCTACCGCGGAGAAATAAAAATTTTATTGATAAATTTGAATTTTGAAGGTTATAATTTAAGGCCTAGTACTTTTGAGGCGATGTTTGGCTCGGGCAATAAGCTAGACATTAAACCCGGTGACAGGATTGCTCAATTAATCATTGAGAAATGCCACCAAGGCCAATGGACAGAAATGACAACCTTAAATAATTCAGAAAGAGGACAGGGCGGCTTTGGCAGCTCTGGAGAATAAACATGAGTGATTCAAATAAAGACATTATGTCTTATAACTCTAAGATGGTGGGCTCAGAAGTTCGCGTAATCAAGAATGGCGGATGGAAGGGCAAAGTAGAAAGAGTCATCGATGACGAGTACTTTGAAATTTCGAAAATAGAAAATCCCCTTGAGACAGAAGTTGTGTCAATGTATGACATCCGCTCCGTCTCATATGAGACTTTCTGACACTGTAGTCATAAAAAAAGCTAGTTCAATAAAAGAAGGTAGGCCTTTCTTACTGAGAATATAGATTTTACAAAAGGCCCGCTTTAACCAATAAAATAGGGGGTATTCTCTTCCTCGCTAAGTTAAAGTCTATTCAAAAGAGACATCATGGCACAGCCTCTGCTAAAAATATATTATGTACTTACATAGTAATTTTGGCAGGGGCTTGCTTGATTTTGCAACGCCGTTATTCGAAGAGATTGACCGAGTTTACACTCCTGATTTCGCTGAGGAAAATGGGGAATATATTTTTGAGGTAGAAATGCCCGGGTTTGCTAAAGAAGACGTAAAAGTCAATGTAGACACCGATGGGCACCTCAACCTACAAGGTAAAACCGAACGGAAAGGAAAGGAGGTCAAATTTGGGCAGACCTACCGAATTCCGGAAAAAGCTGACCCTTCTACGGCGAATGCTACGTTAAAGAACGGGATTTTTAAGCTAACGTTAAAAAAGAAGAACAAACATAAACCCAAAGAAATACAGATAAAATAAACAAGAGCCGGGCCTAGCCCGGCTTTTTTGTGTAATTATTAGTAAGCTAGAAAATTTATTTTTTTGGATTTGACAAAGCCTCTTTCTTTAAATAACATTTTTTAAATGACTAACGACGTAATACTTACCCAAAAAGAACACGATCAAGTCTGCGAGCTGATAAGTCAGCTTATTGGCTTCTGCCAACACCAAGATAAACTAAACAACTTGTCTGACCCTATGAAATATCCCGGAGAAGGTTTTGTCACTTCGAAGCTTAAATTAATTGAGGAGGTTTTAAAAAATGGATCTAACTAAAAAAATAGAAAAGCTATTTGAAGAAAAAGAATACCTTTTAGAGTCTATAGAGCTTTGCTGCAAGAGTATTGATTTTTGGGAGAAAAGGTCTAATAAAGTTTTCAAACAGATGGATAAGCTTGAGGAAGAGTCAATATTCGGGGGAGAAGATTTTGTACAAAAAAAATACCTTTACCTGAAAAAAGAATGCGAGAAGCTAATGAATAGGGTAAATTTTGAAAACCAACAGCTAGATAAACTAGAAATGGAAACTATAAACCTAGAAGAAAAAATAATAAAGACTCTTAGCTCCCATGCCAAAAAACAAAAAAAATAAAAAATATTACTTAATCGAATCTAAAGTTAGAAAATGGTCATACGGAGCTTTCCCTCATACGGAAGACGGGCTAGTCCAAGCAAAGAAATACTTATCCAACCTTGAAAAAAAAATTGGAGAAGAGTTAGAAATAGTTGAAAAATAGCTTGACCGGGCGCCCCGACTCAAATAAATTTAACCACACCTCCAGTTAAGGGGTGTATTTTTTTCTACTGATATGGAGATTAAAGTCAAAAAAAGAAACGGTAAACTCGAGCAATTCGATGTGGAAAAAATCAATAAGTGCGTATATAGAGCTTGCGCAGGCATTGATGGGAATAACGTTTCTGCTAGTGAAGTAATTTTAGATGCTCAATTACAACTTTACGATAAGATAACAACCAAAGAGATCGATGAAGCTTTGATCCTATCGGCTCGAGCGAAAATAGAAAAAGAGCCTAACTACAGCAATGTAGCCGCCGCTTTAGCAGTAAATGCTCTTTACAAAGAAGTTTTTAGAGAAAGTGTCGATTCAGACACTTTTGACCTACAGTATAAAAAGTCTTTTGTTCAGGGCATTAAAAAGCTCGTTAAAAATGAGATTTTAAACGAAAAGTTGCTCGATTACGACCTGAAGAAGTTGTCAGAAGCCCTTACGCCAGAGAGAGATAGAAAATTTAAATATCTCGGACTGCAAATTTTAATCGATAGATACTTTATTCGCAGTAATAATAAGATTATAGAGTCCCCACAGGCTTTCTGGATGCGGATAGCAATGGGATTAGCTTTAAATGAAGACAATAAAGAAGAACGAGCAATTGAATTCTATAACCTGTTTAGCAATTTGCTGTACACTCCATCCACTCCTACTCTTTTCAATAGTGGAACTACTCACTCTCAACTAAGTTCATGTTACCTAAACACATTCGATGATAGTATTGACGGAATCTTCGAGGGAGTCTGGCAAGAAGCACGTAAGAGTAAATACGCTGGAGGCCTTGGCTTTGATGTTACTAATTTTCGTGCTTCTGGCGCTTTTATCAAAGGCACAAACGGGATTTCTGGAGGCCTTGTGCCATGGCTCAAAATCCTCAACGACACACTCGTCGCGGTAAATCAAGGTGGCAAAAGGCCCGGCGCAGGATGCGCCTACCTTGAGCCTTGGCATCTTGACTTTGAGGACTTTTTAAACCTTCGCAGAAACACTGGAGACGAAAGGCTTCGCTGTCACGACATGAACACAGCTTCTTGGGTTCCTGACTTATTCATGCAAAAAGTTAGAGCCGATGAGGATTGGTACATGTTTTGCCCCTCTGATTGCAGAGAATTGCATGAAGCTTATGGAGAGGACTTTGAAGAGTCTTACGATTATTACTGTAAAAAAGCGGAAGAGGGAGAGTTGAAAAACTTCCGCAAGGTAAAAGCCAAGGAGCTCTGGAAGAAAATGCTAAAGGTTCTGTTTGAAACCTCTCACCCTTGGATTACTTTCAAAGACCCATCTAACTTAAGGTACAGTAACCAACACCAAGGGACTGTTCACTCTAGTAATCTTTGTACTGAAATATTGCTACATACAAAACCTTCTAAATATCAAGATGGAGAAAAGGTCGAAATCGGAGAAACCGCTGTTTGCAACCTAGGTAGCGTTAACCTAAAAAATCACCTATCTCAAGACGAGTCAGGTAAATGCACGCTAAACAAAGATTTATTAGCCAGTACAGTTAAAACAGCTATACGTCTCCTTGATAACGTAATAGATTTAAACTTCTATCCAACAAAAGAAGCTGAAAACGCAAACATGCAACATAGACCAATTGGTCTTGGCATGATGGCTACTCACGATGTATTGCAGCTCGTTGACTTACAATACGATTCAGATGAAGCCGTAAAGTACGTCGATGAACTTACCGAGTTCTTTTCTTATCATGCTATTCTTTCTTCTAGTAAGCTTGCTCAAGAAAGAGGCAGTTATAAAACTTACTCTGGGTCTTTATGGGATAAAGGTGAATTACCTATTGATACATACAACCGATTACTAGATTTTAGAAAAAAATCTTCAGGCGCCCCCCGGGGGGGTAAAATGGATTGGTCAGAAGTAAGGGAGAGTATTTCAAAATATGGAATCCGAAATAGCAACACTATGGCAATTGCTCCTACTGCCACTATTGGTTATATCAACGGTGTGGAGCAGAGCATCGAACCGAACTTCTCGGTCCTCTTCGTCTACGAAAAC
>Ga0209645_1000649_pt1 | contig 17838 bp, 21 predicted proteins | sample ETNvirenome_6_30_FD_184070 | JGI IMG/M metagenome (GOLD analysis project Ga0209645, IMG submission 184070) | Marine viral communities from the Pacific Ocean - ETNP_6_30 (SPAdes) (version 2) | ecosystem: Environmental > Aquatic > Marine > Oceanic | place: Pacific Ocean | collected 2013-06-19
ATAGACCCTGAAACCGGCATGGAAGGCATGCCTTATGACGCGTTTTTATCAGCCACAACGCCTTTGGCTGTCGGACGTGCTGTAAGCGAAGTCCCCAGAGCAAGTTTTGGTATTTTTGGCAGTAGTGGCGGCAAGTCTGGTCAGCAGGCGGAAGATACGGTTGCCATGTTGGAAGAAGCCGGTTTTGATTCTACAGAGGGTTGGGAACGACAAGACGGCGCTAACACGTATAAGGCATACCGATCCAGCTTGGATGGCAAGGTTCGCTATGAAATACCTACGAATAACGTTGCGTTTCAAGGAGCGTTCCGGGAGACCGAGGACCCCGATGTCGAGTTGGGCAAGTTATTAGACCCAGAGACTAGAGATGAACAGCGTCTTTTGGCGATGCAAGGTCTTCGTATACGCAAAAACAAATTTAACGACAAAGATTACCTGACCGTACCGGGGTTTTTTGAACTAGACGAAACACAATTAAATAAATACGGATTCACAAAATATGATTTTCAGGCAGGCAAGCGTGGTTTAGTAAAATTTCCTGCCCCTGTGTTAGAGCAAATCATTGATTTCCCTGAACTTTTTGACGAATACCCGCAGTTACGCTCCATACGAATCAAGCCAACTCCTGCTTTGGCACTTTTTGTAAAAGGTTCTTACAACCCTGACACGAAGGAGATTTCTCTGGCGTCAGTGCCCAATACGCCAAAAGGTCGAAAAGAGATGATGAGCACTTTACTGCACGAGGTGCAGCATGCGGTGCAAGACATTGAAGGCTTGTACGGTGGTGCCAACACCGGGATGTTTGATCCTGCCGGATTTGGCGAACGCAAAAGAAAAAACCAAGATGCACGTAAAGCATTAGACACCGAGATTGGAGATAGTTTGGATAATCTGGTGGTAACACTGAGTGACTCCGCATCCAAAAAACCGAAAACGGGGCTTTTTGGTAAAATTTTTGGATTGGACTCGCCCCTGTTGCCACTACGCACTCAGAAGGGATTAGCGGGCGCAGACCAAGAAACTGAAGATGGTGCTGCCAAAGTGCGAGCTGTCAAACGTGCAACAGTCGAGTATCTCCGAGAGCGTGCAGAAGAGGAGGAGCAAATTGCTGCGGGTGAAACCCCCTTTAAAGAGAAGGCGCGGCGGATGCTGGAAGATGACATTGCCCGTAAACAAGAGCGACTGCGAGTTATGGGGGCATCGCGCAAAGAAATTAGAAACGTTGAAACAGAATTTAGGGGACAGGCTTTTCGATATGCGGGTTCTGACCGGGAAATGATTTATTTGGCTGAAAAGTTAAAAGTAGCCGGCGTAAAAAACGCGGAAAAAGTCGCGGAAAAAATTGGTGACGCTTTTGACGACCAGATTCAAAAACTACGGCCCGTGCTCCGAGAAGAAAAACAGATAAACGAAATAAACAGTCGATCCTACGAAATGTATGCCGGTAATCCGGGTGAAGTTGAAGCACGTAACGTGCAAAGACGGTTTGAAGGCATTGAAGAGGGTGAGCGTTTACGTGCTCCGTCTGGTGAGTTAAGACCGTTCCCTGAAAAAGTCACTCCCGTAGAAATGCAAACCCTCGATCCTGAAATCACTCAAGGGATGGTGTTACCCGAAGGCGGGCTTGTTTATTCGTTGGCCGAGGGCCGTAAAGGCCAGCCGTCGTTTTCTATGGAACCTCCGAGTAACGGTGACCTCGAAACAAAAAAGGCAAAACTACAGCAACAGCGCAGCACATATGACAACCGTAATGCGCAGCTTTTTGAGAGCACCGCTAAGCCTTTGGCCCAATCCACCGTGGATCGACTTAAAGCAGAAAGGGCTAAAGCTGGGCGTGAAGTAGTTCGTTTACAGCACGAAATCGACTTGGAGGAAAATGAGCCTAATCTGCCGGACAGCATAATTACTAGGGATTCGCGGGGTAAATTGTTACCCCGTGATGATTTTTACCAAGCAAATGAATACGCTTTTCACGGCACGCGCGGAGCCGCTGATCGAATAATAAAAGACGGTGGTGTGCATATGAACACCGATCAACCGGCTTTTTTTATGACAGAAAGTCCTGCGGAGGCAATGACTTACGGGGCTGGCGGTCTTGGTGACTTGGGCACCGTGATACCGATGCGTATTGATACCAGAGGTTTCGCAGAAATCGATTACGGTGGTAGAAGCTACGGAGAACTGGACGAGGGCGGGGTAGTTTCTGTTGCTTTCCCAAAAAAGACGACTTTTTACGGTTTTGAGGGCACGGATTTCGAGGTAGAAGTCGATTTTGATGATCTGGTCACTGTTCGCGTGGATGGCGGGAAACCGACTAAAGTTTCAGAAGATCTTCTGGAACAATATCACCCCATGGGATCTGCTCTTCTGAACGAAGAAGCATTCCTGAACGCCGTTAAAGATGCCGGTGCGCCCGGCGCAAGGCTGATGTCGATACGCGATTTGGACCCAACCGGGGCTATGATGTTGCGTCGAACGACGAAGCTTAACATCCCAGAAGAAAACGAAATTCTTACTGTCTTCGATAAATCAAGGCAGCGTTTGGCAAAAGGTAATCCAGCAAAAGCAGATGACCCCCGACAAATCGGAATTGCTCGCAATCCGTTTGAGGGCTTTGCCAACGGTGGTATGGTGAATAATATGAGACGACGAAACATAAGCGGCCTGACCAATCTTTTCAGCAAGTACAACACTTCGGGACCCTTAGCCGGTGCCGGTGTTCCACGTGGAACAATGCAGATGCAGCGGGGCGGTGCCGTGCAAGATTTTGGCGGCAGAGAGCAAGCCTACGCTCAGAATAGACGTTTTGCGGACATGCCTCTTGTGGATTTCAACGCAGCAGGAGATGTTCCGCAGTCAGTGCTTGATCTGATTGCACGCTCTGAGGCAGAGGCCGCGTCCCGCTTGCCGGTCGAAACAGCGCCGCCTGTTAGCGAGGCACCTGTAGCCAGTGAACCCCCGCCCGCTCAAACGACCACTGCTCCGTTTACACCTTCTTCTGAGATTGTTGCGGAAGGGCCAGCACCGGGCGAAGTGGAGGTAATTGACAAAGGTGAAACCAGAATACCGCAACCTGATCCTTTGCCGCCTCCTCCGCCCCCACCTGTGGTAGACGTCGTTACACCGCCAATCGAACCAGATCCGCTCCCGCCGATAGATCCAGTTCCGTTGCCGCCAATAGATCCAGTTCCATTGCCGCCAATAGACCAAGGTCCGTTGCCGCCTCCTGTTTATACACCGCCCCCACCGACACAGGTCACGGTGCCAACAGAACCGATGTTTACACCACCTCCGATAGCTGAGACACCGGCGCTTCCTGACCCGGTTATGCTGTCTGGTGAGACCGTCGACTTTGGGATTGCGGATCAAATTACGCCACAAACGGGCGGATATGCGACCACGCAAGGGATGAACATTGCTCCTACCGGGGACCCTTTTGCTGACGCCGTGGAAGGCGAGTATCAGATGCCGATTTATCGGCCAAGACCGGCCAATGAAATGCCGTTTTTAAGTCTGCGTTTTGCTAGGCCCCCAAAAACGCCTGAACAAGCGCCGCCTCCACCGCAATCGAGTGATTATTCGACTGGCAGCTATGGTCGCCTAGAATTTGCTGAGGCAATTGCTAATTATGAGCGTCTCTATGGTCCGGTGGAGGACTACGTGCCGCCCGACCCAATGATGGACGAAGCTCAAGAGCAAGAAACTACGGCAGGCAGCACCTCGACCAGTGGCATCACTTCTGGAACTAGATTTTATCCGGAACCTCCGCCTCAAAGGCCCAGCGGGGGCATAGGTCCGCAGACGATTTATAACGCTCGTTTGCTTGCATGGGAGCAGAAATACGGACCTGTAGAGGATTATTATGCAGCACAAGAAGCTGCCCGGAACAACGACATAAACGTTTACTTGAGCCGACAGGGCGAAGAGGCGATTGCGGCTCAGTATGGATACACCGTCGAGGAACTTCGGGACGTAAATGCCGACCGACGGCGACGGGGGTTACCTCCCCTCGACCCTATTTTGCCGGATATCAACGTAAACCCCGCAGGCATGTAGGAAAAAATTATGGCAAATGGCGATAGACCCCCAGTTTCCTTAATGGACAGGGAGGGCATGAATCTTGATGAAGCGGAGTTATTGGCCGTTGAGGTAGAGGCGTTACCAAACGGTCTCGAAACAAATGAGGCTATGCGCATCGAGGGTATCGAAATTACGCAAGATGAAGATGGCGGCGTGACTTTTGACTTCGATCCTCTGCGTAACAAGGGTCGTGAGGACGATTTTTTTGACAATCTTGCCGAATTCATGGATGACGCAGAACTTGCGGTTGTCGCAAATGATTTGATGGATCAATACACCGCGAACAAGGCTTCTAGACACGACTGGGAAGAGGCTTACTCCAGTGGCCTAGAACTTCTGGGCTTTAACTACGAAGAGCGCACAGAGCCTTTCAGGGGCGCTACAGGGGTCACTCACCCCTTGCTTGCTGAAGCGGCGGTGCAGTTCCAAGCGCAAGCCTTCAATGAGTTGTTGCCTGCAGACGGTCCTGTGCGGACAGCGGTCCTCGGCACTCAGACCACGGCCAAAGCAGAGCAAGCCAGTCGCGTTAAAAACTTTATGAACTACTACATCACAAACGTGATGGAAGAATACACGCCAGAGTTTGATCAAATGCTTTTCAATCTGCCTCTGGCAGGCAGCACTTTCAAAAAAGTTTATTTCGACGACTCTTTGGGTCGTCCTGTGAGCAAGTTTGTGCCTGCAGAGCATCTGGTGGTTCCTTACGAGACATCAGACCTGCAAACATGTCCTTGTATCACGCACGTCGTGCGTATATCGATGAACGATCTGCGCAAGCAGCAGGTGTCTGGCTTTTATCGCGATATACCCGTTTTGCCGACTCAGCCCGGTGCTGACAGTATTTCGGAGGAGACGGACTACATTGAGGGCGTCAGCGCATCCAATATTGATTATGACTGCACGCTGCTGGAGTTTCATGCTGATTTAGATCTGCCGGGTTACGAAGACAAGGACGAAAAAGGCGAGGAAACCGGCATCAAGGTGCCGTATATCGTCACAATCAGCGAAGAAAACAACAAAGTTTTATCGATTCGTCGCAACTACGAGGAAAACGATCCGCTAACGAACAAAATCCAGTACTTCGTGCATTACAAGTTTTTACCCGGCTTTGGCTTTTACGGTCTGGGTTTGATTCATACTATAGGCGGGTTGTCCCGAACCGCTACTGCGGCCCTCCGTCAACTGATTGATGCGGGCACGCTTTCTAATTTACCTGCAGGTTTCAAGGCTCGCGGCCTTCGGATCAGAGATGATGATTCACCTTTGCAGCCCGGCGAGTTCAGGGACGTCGACGCGCCCGGAGGGCAGATTAGAGACAGTTTGATGCCGCTTCCGTTCAAAGGACCAGACGGCACTCTTTTTCAGCTACTGGGCTTCGTGGTGGACGCAGGGCAACGATTTGCCACGATCACTGACATGAAAGTAGGCGATGCGAATCCCAACGCGGCTGTCGGCACGACTATTGCGATGATCGAGCAAGGCACTCGGGTGATGAGCGCCGTCCATAAACGACTGCACTATGCGATGAAGATTGAATTCAAGATCCTTGCTCGCGTGATGTCCGAAAGCCTACCCCCTGTTTATCCTTACGAGGTGCCCGGCGCAGAAGCGACGGTCAAAGCTCAAGATTTCGATGAAAAAATCGACGTCATACCCGTATCGGACCCGAATATTTTTTCTCAAAGCCAACGCATCGCGCTTGCGCAAACTGAACTCCAGATGGCTATGCAAGCACCTGAGCTACACAATATTCCGGAGGTGTATCGACGGGTTTACGACGCTTTGGGGGTCAAAAACAGCGATATGATTTTACGAGCAGATACACCCGCAGAAATCGCACCAAAAGACCCTGCCCAAGAAAACATGGATGCGCTGAACAACGTGGCTCTTCAAGCCTTCCGAGGTCAAAACCACATGGCGCATATACAGGCACACTTGATATTTGTGACCGGAGGAATTGCTTCTTCACTGCCACAAGTCCTCGCTTCAATACAAAAACACGTCTTGAATCATGTGCAAATCATGGCAGAAGAGCAGGCGGAGCAGGTTTTCATGCAGCAAAACCCGAATGTGGCGATGGTCAATCCAGCGGACAATGTAGAATTACAGTCTTTGGTTGCTCAGAACGTAGCGACGATTATGCAGCAGGTCGTGCAACTCGGTCAGCAAGTCCAGCAAGCTGGACAGCCACAGCAGGGACCAGATCCTTTGATTCAATTGAAACAACAAGAACTGCAGTTGAAGTCGCAGCAAGAGCAAAACGACATGGCTATGGAGCAACAAGAGTTAGAGCTAGAACGTCAAAAACTTGCGCAGCGTGAAGCTCAGTTCCAGCAAAGGCTACAAAGCCAAGAAAATCAAACAGCGGCACGAATTGATGCTGGCTTGCAGCGAGAGCTTCTCAAGCAACAACAAAGAGGTGATTTATGAGCAAAGTAAAAGTCAACGGCGTAACTCCCAAAGAGCCACCCTCCCCCGTCAACAAGGCTGATATCGAAGGACAGGGCAGCATTCCTTACGCGTCGGCAGTCGAAGAAGTTACACCAGACACGATGTTTGCAAAGGTTACTACCGGCACTAAGCGTGGTATGGGTGCTGCTTTGCGAGGATCTCGTTTTACCAACGCCTGATGCGTTGCTTTCCCGCTGAGAAGAAGCGACAATATCGGATATCGTCAGATAACTAGGATTTATATTGGACGGTATCGATATTGTGCAGTTTGTTCGCAAGACGCTGCTAGATCGCAAGGCTCAAATTTCGTTATTGATGACGGAAGGCGGGATAAAAGATATGGAACATTACAGGGAGTGTCTCGGCGAAGTGCGTAACTGCGATTACATGCTTGTTGAACTCTCTGAAATGCTAGACAGACAGGAATCAATGGATGACTGATGCAAAAAAGTCCTTGGATATCGCCAAGGCATACGTTCCTGAACAGGAGCGCGTTCTCGACCCTACCTTGATTGACGCATCTGTAATTGATCGACTACCCCAGCCCACCGGCTGGCGTGTGTTGATTTTGCCGTTTCGTGGCTCTAACAAGAGCAAAGGCGGTATTTTATTGAATACCAAAACGCTGGAGGAGGATGCCATTCAAACAAACGTGGGATATGTCTTACGTTTGGGACCAGATGCGTACAAAGGGGAGGACAAATACCCAAACGGACCATGGTGCCGGGAGCGTGAATGGGTGATTTTCGCGCGCTATGCCGGTTCTAGGTTCCGCCTGAATGATGAAGACGCAGCCAGATTTGGCAGCGAGGTCAGGATTCTCAATGATGACGAGATTTTGGCCACAATTCTTGATCCTGACGATTTACACCATAACTGAGGGACATGCACATGAGTGAGGTGAAAGCTGCCCACGAGCCAGATGATGGCCAAATAGACCTAGAGTTCAACGAAGAGGCGCAAGAGGTCGAAATAGATTCGCCCTCAGAAACCGAGGAAACACGGCCTCAAACCGCGCAAGTTGAGGAAGAGGACGAGCACGAAAAATACAGCCAGAGCGTACAAAAGCGCATCAACCAGCTTACTAAACGAGCGAAAGAAGCCGAGCGTGAGCGGGAAGAAGCGTTGCGATACGCACAAACAATTCAGAACGAAAACAACACGGTAAAGCAACGTCTTCAGAATTTAGATCAAAATTATCTGAATGAGTACGGTAGCCGCGTTGTTTCGGAGCAGACACGCGCAAAAGAAGATTTACGCACTGCGATTGAGACCGGGGATGTTGACCGACAGATGGCAGCGCAAGAGCGCATCGCTCAATTAAGCATCGCCGCAGATAAACATGCTCAAGCAAAAGCTCAAAGAGAAGCACAAGCTGCGCAGCAAGAGGCATACGCGCAATCACAACCTCAAGAACAGCAGCAATACGTTCCTGCGCCCTCTGTACCAGCACCCGATCCAAAAGCAGAGGATTGGGCATCAAAGAATGAATGGTTCGGCACTGACGATGCCATGACGTTCGCAGCGTTTGGTATTCACAAAAAACTAGTGCAAGAAGAGGGGTTTGATCCCTCTAGTAATGACTACTATGATGCGCTAGATTCTCGTATGAAAGACGCTTTTCCGCATAGATTCGCAGATCAAACGGACGAAGCGCCAAGAAATAATCGTTCTGGGCAGGCTGTAGCGGGTGTATCTCGTGGCAGATCTACTTCAGGACGCGGCAAGAAGGTTCGTCTCTCCCCGAGCCAAGTAACGATTGCCAAAAGATTGGGAGTGCCACTCGAAGAGTACGCAAAATACGTGAAGGAAGAACAATGACGGATAATCAACAAGATGAGATTGATGCTATCAAGAGAACTTCCCGCGCTAAATCATCACGGGCTGCACAGGCCAGAAGAAAGCCGTGGAGTCCACCGTCTAAATTAGACGCGCCCCCTGCGCCAGAGGGGTACAAGCATCGTTGGATACGTGCAGAGGTACGGGGATTTGAAGACCGTACCAACATATCTTCTCGTTTACGAGAGGGGTATGAACTTGTCCGTCGCGATGAGTACCCAGATTTTGAGGCACCAGTTGTTGAATCAGGGAAGTTTGAAGGCGTGTTTGGAGTAGGCGGACTGCTTCTTGCGCGGATACCGCTCGAAACGGTTGCAGAACGGACAGAATATTTCGAAAGAAAGCACTCTGACCAGATTGAAGCCATCGAAACGGATGTTCTACGCGAGAATGCACACTCAACTATGGTGATTGACAAACCAGAACGTCAATCCCGTGTAACTTTTGGTGGTCCTCGTAAGTAAGCTTTTAGGAGCATATTATGGCAAATCAAGAAACCGCTTACGGGCTTCGTCCTATCGGATTGGTAGGGGCTTCCGCTAATTCAACCGGCATCACTCAATATGAGATTGCCAGCGACAACACGAACGCTATTTTTCAATATGGCCTTGTAATACCGCTTGCGGCGGGCGTTATTGATCAAGCAGGCGATACAGCAGGCGGTACTACTGCCGCGCTGGGCGTGTTGATGGGTGTTGAATACATGGATTCCGTTTCAAAGAAGCCTGTTTTCAGTAACTACTGGCCCGGATCAAACAGCGTGAGTGTAGACACGAATTTTCCTGTCAAAGCTCTCGTTGCTGATAATCCGATGCAAACTTTCCAAGTCGCTACGGACGCTTCAACGACCAACAGGGCTACGGCTCTGGCGGGCGTTTTTGCGAACGCTAGTCTCGGAACGTCTGCTCGCACGGGCAGCACAGATACCGGACGCTCTAATTCAGCGTTGTCCGTGTCATCAATCGCCACAACGGCTACTCTGCCGCTGAAAATCATGGGTATCGTCGACGACGATGCGAACAGTGATTTTGCTGCTGCTGGTATACCGTTGATCGTGCGCATTAATGCACACTACAACTCTCCGAATGCGCGTTTCGATTCACAAACCACTGCCACGACGACTGGCATTTAACGGGAGAATCTAAATGGCTATTACTCGCGCACAATTAGCGAAAGAGCTAGAACCCGGACTAAATGCATTGTTCGGGCTTGAGTATGATCGATACGATCAGGAACACGCTGAAATCTACGACGAAGAAACTTCAGACCGCGCGTTTGAAGAAGAAGTCATGCTTTCAGGCTTCGGCACTGCCCCTGTGAAATCAGAAGGCGGAGCGATTTCGTTCGACCAAGCGCAGGAAACATACACTGCACGATATTCGCACGAGACAATCGCTTTGGCTTTTTCTATCACCGAGGAAGCTATCGAAGATAACCTCTATGATAGACTGGCAGCACGATACACTCGTGCGCTGGCGCGTTCTATGTCACAAACCAAACAGATCCGTGCGGCTAGCGTACTGAACAATGCGTTCAGCACTAGCAACCCTATCGGTGACGGTTCGGCTTTGTGTGCATCGGACCACCCGTCTATTTCGGGTGATCAATCCAACGTTTTGGCAGTCGCCTCCGATTTGAATGAAACGTCTCTTGAGCAGATGTTGATTGATATCGCAGGTTTCACCGACGAGCGTGGATTGAAGATTGCTGTTCGCGGCATGAAACTGATCATTCCAAAAGAATTGCAGTTCATCGCGGAAAGAGTTCTGAACTCGAATCTGCGTCCCGGCACTGCGGACAATGACACCAACGCACTGAAGTCTATGGGCATGCTGCCTGAAGGAGCGGTCGTAAACCACTTCCTGACTGACACAGACGCGTTTTTTGTCAAGACGGACGCGCCGAATGGCTTCAAGCTATTCCAACGCACCCCAATCAAGACTGCCATGGAAGGCGACTTTGATACGGGCAACATGCGCTTCAAAGCGCGCGAAAGATACTCCTTTGGCGTATCTGACTGGAGATCCGTTATCGGCACTCCGGGTGCATAAGTTTGAGAAAACTTATCGACAAGAAGGGGCACATTGTTGCCCCTTTCTTTTTTGTGTATATTCAAAACATCCCTGACAGGCGCATACCGCGTCTGACACTAGCCAAGACAGGAGATCACAATGGCTAATACGACTTTTTCGGGTGCGGTCCGATCTGAAAGCACCTTCAAAACCGTCAGTAAAAATGCTTCAACAGGCGCTTTTACCGAAATTGCTACGCTTGGCGATGGACCTGTTAGTCTATCGGACGGCAACGTAACTTTAACCAACGCGACTCACAGCGGCAGAATTTTACTCGTTCCAGACGGTGGTCAAGATAATACTTATACGCTTCCGGCTCCTATTGCTGGATCTATTTTTAGGTTTGTTTACGCTGGTGGCGCTGCTGATGCTACGGACGCGCTTATTGTTACTCCCGGTAACACTAATTTTTATATTGGTGGCGTTACTTTCTTAGATACGGATGGTAACGAGGTGAGTTCAGTATTCTCTGATGGCAACTCTAACAGCAGCATACAGTTGAATGTGCCTGCGGGATTTGATGTGACCATCATTGGGTTAAATACCACGAACTATCAAATCTTCGGGAATGTTACGAGCACAACTGCACCTGCTTTCGCTGACCAGTAATAGGAGAGCGACATGGCTGATACAGTAGCTTCGCAGACGCTCGCAGACGGCCCAAAAACTGCTGTTCTGAAACTGACAAACATCTCGGATGGTTCGGGCGAAAGCGCCGTGACCAAGGTAGACGTCTCAGCTTTGCAACCCAGTGCAGACGGTGACACCTGCACTGGCGTGACCATCGAAAGGATTTGGTGGCAGTGCATCGGCATGAAAGTACAAATCCTTTGGGACGCGACTTCCGATTTGTTTTGTATCGAGTTGGGTGAGAACCAAAGTGGTGACCACGATTACACTAAGTTTGGGGGTCTTACGAACAATGCCGGATCAGGCAAGACAGGAGATCTGAAATTTACCACGGTTGGTCATAGCAGCGGCGACACCTATACAGTAATTTTGTATTTGAGAAAAAATTTCTAATAAGGGAATAAAGCATGCCGACAACTAAGGACGTTCAAAGACTTCCTTCTGGTCGAATTAAGTACCGGGGCGAAACGTTTGCGGGTTTCAACAAACCGAAACGCACTCCGGGCAAAAGTAAGAAAAGTGCCGTTCTTGCCAAAAAAGGCAGTGAAATCAAGCTTGTTAGGTTTGGTGATCCCAAAATGTCAATCAAGAAAGATCAGCCCGGTCGCCGGGCCAACTTTCGCGCAAGGCATCGTTGTGATACGGCTAAAGACAAATTTTCAGCAAGATATTGGTCTTGTAAGGCGTGGTGATGACTAGAGCGAGTATGCCAAAAGGTCTTTCTTACTTCCGTAAAGGCGGTGGCGCATCCAAAAAAAGCAAAGGCAGCAAAATTTGTCCGGAGGGCAAAGCTTGGGCGAAGCGGACTTTTGACACCTACCCTTCAGCCTACGCAAACCTTGCGGCAAGCAAATACTGTAAGGACCCCAACTACGCCAAGAAGGCCAAGGGCGGGAAACGGAAAGGCCGCTGATGGGTGAACTGAAGAAATGGCTCAAGCAAAATTGGGTTCGTATCGACAGCGAGGGCAATATTGTTGGTGAGTGCGGCACGTCACCGGATAAACGTAATCCAGATCGCTGTTTGCCAGAGGCAAAAGCTAGATCCCTAACGAAGGCCGAGCGGGCGGCAACAGCACGAAAAAAGAAAAAGGCTGGCAAAAAAGGCAAGACGGTAGTGAAAAACACGCCAAAAGCCACAGTTAAAAATATGAGCAAGGGCGGCGAAGTCCGTCAAGAAATAGCGAGAGGATGCGGGGCTGTTCTACAGAACCGAAGAAAAGTAACCAAGTACCTGTGAGGTATCTATGTCAGTAGTAAATCTGGGCAACGGTGCCCCCAAGAAAAAAACGGCCAAAAAAACACCTAAGAAAAAAGCTCCGGCTATGAAGTCGAAAGCCATGAAAGCTGGCGGTGTGGCTATGAAGTCCAAAGGCGGAGCCATGGGTGGCAAAAAAGAAATGATGCCCGGCGGCATGCAATACGGCGGCGAAGCTAAAAAGAAGAATTCCAAAGGCATGCGCATGGGCGGAGCCATGAAGTCCAAAGGCATGAAAAACGGCGGTAAAAAGATGCCGGGTAAATTCAAAAAAGGTGGTGCGGCGTCTAAGTAAAACATGCCATACCTTCAATCGAACATCCCGCATTTTAAATGTTGGGTGCGTAAAGAATTTACACATAATCACGAGGCGTACCATGGCGAGTTTTTACACGCCATGGCTGTCGCAGTAACCACGATGCCCTGTAGGTGTTTGAGTTTTCAAATGATTTTTACAGGTATCGAAGCAGACGGCGAAGAGGAAGATACCGTTCATGGCGGCGCTATGTGGGCAAGAATGCCCATTACAGCGTTAGTAGCGGATATACCTCTAGAGGAGTGGCCAGAGCCAATGGCGGTGCATGATGCACAACCGTGGGACTGTTCCTCGCATCACCATGCCGTCTACGTGCTTGATCGTGCTACGCCTTGTCCTTGGATGGCAAAAATAGCAGGGGATATGTACCCTGCGAAGTACCTTTTCACAGTCGACTATACTGAGAGTGAAATTGCGGATGATCCAGCACAGCACAAACAAAGTCACGTGCTGCAACTTTTAGATGCGGGGGAGTGGACAGGTAACATCGTTGCATTACCAAACAACCGGGTTCGTGTAACGCACCCAGCGTGGTTTGAAACGGGTACAGGCGCTCCAGATTTTAAGCCTTCGGCTCACATACATTACTCGAAGTCTGATTTAGACTATGTGCTCGATGTGAACCGCGTATTCGATAATTTATACAATGACAACGAGCAGTAGCAAAAATTTTGAGATTGATGTAGCTGAATACATAGAGGAAGCTTTCGAGCGTTGCGGCTTAGAAGTGAGGACTGGTTACGATCTCAAAACTGCAAAGAGATCCATGAACTTGTTGTTCGCAGACTGGGCCAACCGAGGTCTCAATCAGTGGACGATTGATCAAACATCGATAACGGTCGCCTCCGGCGTCAGCGAGTATCCGGCTGGCACACTGACGCTCTCTGTGGCCTCCTCAGCTAGTTTTTCGGTGGGAGAGACAATCACAGGCGGCACGAGCGCAGCTACGGCAAGCATAACGAGCAAACCCTCGACCACGTCTGTCGCTACCACTATACCAGTTGGCACTTTTTCGAACGGCGAGACAATTACCGGTGGTACAAGCGCAGCCACCACCACCGTCTCTGCCGTACAAGATCTGACTGACGTTCAATCAACAATCGATATTTTGTCGACCGTGGTCACGAGAGATGGCACTGACTTTGAAATCGACCGTTTGAGTCGTTCTGAGTTTTTAAACATACCCACAAAAACGCAAACAGGTCGACCAAATCAATTCTTTTTGGATCGACAAATTACGCCAGTTCTCAAGATATGGCCCGTTCCAGACAACAATACGGATATTTTGAAGTTCAATCGACTCACCCGGATTGAAGATGCCGACACTTTTACGAACACCGTAGACATTCCTTTCCGATTTTATCCTTGTCTGGCGGCAGGTTTAGCTTATTACTTATCGATGAAAAAAAATCCCCCGTTGATGGGTACTTTGAAGGCTGTCTACGAAGAAGAAATGATTAGGGCTATGGAAGAGGATCGAGATCGAGCGTCTTTCAAGATAAGCCCGCCAACTTATAAATACGGGGTGTAGCGATGGCTTTTGCTTCGGGTAAAAATGCTTATGGAATATCGGATCGATCTGGTTTCCGATACAAATTAAATCGCATGCGGAAAGAGTGGAACGGCAGTTTAGTAGGTTTCGATGAGTTCGAGCCAAAACAACCGCAACTGCTGCCGCTGCCACGTGTAGACGATCCGCAGGCACTAAAGAATCCCAGACCAGACCGAGTTGAGCCAATGGTTGTGTCGGTTGGCGTTCCGGTTGTCGAGATCAACCCTTTTGTGCCTGTAAAAGCCTCGGGGCGTGTTGGTGAAGTAACGGTGGTGACGACATGAGTTTTACCTTAGCAACGCTGAAGTCGACCGTTCAAGATTACTGCGAGACCGCAGAAACGACGTTTGTGGCCGATTTAGATACGTTCATCCAAGAGGCCGAGGAGAGAATACTCAAGAACGTTTCTTTACCTGTTTTTCGGAAGAATGTGACGGGAAACGCCACGACGGGCTTTCCGTATCTATCCACGCCGTCGGATTTTTTAGCCACGTACAGCTTGGCGCTGATTATCAATAGTGAATACACGTATCCGCTTTACAAGCACGTCTCGTTCATAAGGCAATACACCCCGAACGCGTCAACGACCGGGCCTACGCAATACTACGCCCTTTTTGATGACAACACGTTTATATTAGGGCCAACCCCAGCGTCCGACTACTCTTTCGAGCTTCACTACAAATATCGACCTGCATCTTTGACGACGACCTCTGGTTCCGACAAAACTTGGTTGTCTGACAATGCGCCAGACGCGCTTTTGTATGGCACGTTAGTTGAGGCTGCTACCTTTCTCAAAAATCCTGAAGAATCAGCGCAATACGAGCAGAGATTCTCCCAAGCTGTGGCATCGCTGAAAGCCCTTGGAGAGGGCTATGGCTCTCGCGATGAGTATCGTTATGACATTGCCCGAGGATAGTCATGGCTTTTTTTGAGGCTAGTGAGTTAAAGGTGGGTGCGGTAGCCGTGTCCACCACAGAAAATAAAGGGCATGACTCCGAGTTTTGGGCGCAGGCAGCAGCAGATAGAATTGTAAGCGTGGGTGGCAACTGTCATCCTCTGATAGCGCAACAAGCGCAGGCTTTCAAGGAGTCAGTCGAAAAAACTGTAGAGTTCTACATGAAAGAGGCCATCAAAAGCGACAGAACCACGCTGATTGCGTCTTTGGAACAACAAGGCCACAAAGACATGGCGGACATACTTAGGAGACTATAATGGCTATTACCACAGCGATGTGTACAACGTTCAAGAAAGAGCTTTTGGAGGCGGTGCATAACTTCAAAAACACCGGAGGCAGCACCTTCAATCTTGCGTTGTACACAAGTTCTGCGTCGTTGGGGGCAGGCACCACAGCGTATACGACCTCTAACGAAGTATCCGGTACGGGTTATACGGCCAAAGGGGCATCCCTGACTCGTGTGGATCCTAGTAATGACGGCACAACAGCTATCACGGATTTTTCGGATTTGACGTTCAGTTCGAGCACAATTACTGCGCGCGGCGCTTTGATATTCAACGACAGTGCGTCCGGAGATCCCGCAGTTTGCGCACTGGATTTTGGGTCGGATAAATCTTCAAGTTCTGGCGATTTCACAATACAGTTTCCTGCCGCAGACGCGTCAAATGCGATTATTCGTATTGCCTAGAGCATGGCAAATGTTACGGGTTGGGGCAGAGGCACTTGGGGCCAAGGCGCTTGGAATGAAGCAATACCTGTCGAAGTTACGGGTGTTTCCGGTACGGGATCAGTCGGGTCGGTCACCATCATCCTTGGCGCAGATGCCGCTGTCACAGGCGTTTCTGGAACAGGGGCAATCGGGTCGATCACAGTCGTCCAAGGGGCGGGTGTCACCGCGACTCCTACAGGGGTGGCCGGAAGTGGATCTATCGGCACGGTTACTGTTACCGGCAGTGCGGTTACTTCTGTTTCTGGGGTTGCTGGGACTGGAGCGGTTGGTTCAGTTACGATCACGGGCGCGGCAAATGTTTCACCAGAGGGTGTCGAGGCGACAGGCCGGATCACTGATGTTACGGTTTCGTCAGAGTCAAACATATCTATCACAGGTGTTTCAGGAACGGGAGCGATAGGATACTTCCTCGTTTATGGCATTATTAATGATGGCCAAGACCCGAATTGGAGCAATGTCAGTGACAGTCAGACACCAAGTTGGACTGCAATTGATGACAGTCAAACACCTAATTGGGAAGAGGTAGCGTAATGGTGCGCAAAGTCAAAAAGGTTATTAAAGGTTTAGAAAAAGCTTCGAAAACTCACAAAAAACAAGCGGAGACGTTGAAGAAGCATGTTGCTGCGATGAAGAAGCCTAAACCCAAAGCGAAAAGCCGGAGAAGATAGATGGCTACTTATGTTAACGATCTACGCCTCAAAGAGATTACTACTGGTGATGAGGCAGGCACTTGGGGAACCAGTACCAATACAAATTTAGAGTTGATAGCTGAGGCTTTTTCCTTTGGTACGGAAGCTATTACAACTAATGCTGATACTCATACTACTACTATTGCTGATGGGTCTACTGATCCGGGCCGCAGTCTCTTCCTCAAGTATACTGGGACTCTTGATTCAGCTTGCACCATCACTATAGGGCCAAACACTATCAGCAAGTTGTGGTTTATTGAAAACGCAACCAGTGGCTCACAGAGTATTATTATCAAGCAAGGCAGCGGTGCGACGGTAACAATTGCCAACGGCCAGACAAAAGCTATCTATAGCGACGGCGCAGGCTCTGGTGGTGCGATGGTTGATGCACTGCAAGACTTGTCGATTCCAGACCTTTTCATCGATGACGACCTAACGTTTACGTCCGACAGTGCCGTCATCAGTTTTGGCGCGGACGCTGATACAACCCTGACGCATACAGACGGCTCTGGTCTTACGTTGAACAGCACCAATAAGATTATGTTCAACGACGCGAGTCAGTTCATTCAAGGCTCAAGCGCAACAGTGTTGGCTCTGGGTGCTACAGATGAGATTGATCTGACTGCAACGCTTATAGATATCAATGGTAACGCTGACGTATCAGGAACTATCACCGCGACGGGCACATCTGTTTTTGCAAGCCTAGACATCTCAGGCGACATAGACGTTGATGGCACCGCTAATCTTGATGTTGTGGATGTTGATGGTGCATCAAGTTTTGCAGGAAGTGTCACAATTGAAACAGGCGCAGACTTTCTGACTGCGTCGGCAGGGAGTGACAACATTCGCATTGGTTTGAACGCTGGTGACGCGATTCAAAGCGGCGGCAACAACAACGTGTTTATCGGTCGAGACGCGGGTGGCGCAGTTACGACTGGCGACAACAATATTGCTATCGGTGAGGACAGCCTCAAAACAGCTACGACCTCCTCAAACAATATTGCCATAGGACTCAATGCACTAGAGGCCACGACTTCTGGGGATCGCAACGTAGCCATCGGCGTTGATGCGTTGTTGACGAATACTCAAGGCGCTCGAAGTGTGGCTATCGGATACGCCGCTTTAGATGCTCAAGACTATACGACGGACACCAACGCTTACAATATCGGCATAGGTTACGAGGCAGGTGGTGCTATAACCACGGGAACTTTCAACACCATCTTGGGTGGTCAGGCAGCAGATGCGATTACAGAGGGGACAAGAAATG
>Ga0209645_1000650_pt1 | contig 17836 bp, 10 predicted proteins | sample ETNvirenome_6_30_FD_184070 | JGI IMG/M metagenome (GOLD analysis project Ga0209645, IMG submission 184070) | Marine viral communities from the Pacific Ocean - ETNP_6_30 (SPAdes) (version 2) | ecosystem: Environmental > Aquatic > Marine > Oceanic | place: Pacific Ocean | collected 2013-06-19
ATTTAATTGTCCTGATATTCCTGTTTTAACGCCAGCCATAACATTATGTTAGATCACCCATTAAGTCCCATTCATCAAGACCAATGTATTTTAATGTTGCTGATGAAAATTGTCCTGCCAAATTTAGATTATTGTTTTTGCTATTCAATGTAACTCCTGATCCTGTTTCAAATAACATGTTGCCTACAGATGATGTTTGAAAGAAATCAAACTCTGCTCCAATTGGACAATGAGCCGAAGCTGTAACAAATATTGAACATGTAATGTTACCGCCTACTCTAAAATAATGACCTGAATTATTTGCTGATGCAGTTAATGGATTTGATGCAATAGTTACTATAGGTCTTTGAGATCTTATTATAGATTCTGAAGTAGTTGCAATTAAACTTCCTGACAATCGTGTTGATCCAGATACTTCCAAGAATCCATTTTGAATTAATGACCCGGTTATAATAGATAATACACCGCCTAAGCCCATATTTGAATGTGCTGTGCAATAATAATATAAAGTAGGGGTTGAATTAGTTACTGATATTTGTGTATATGCTCCAGCATTTCCTGGTACACCATTAGTTGTTACACCATCTGAATAATTAGATGATCCTCCAGTATCTGTTGAAAATCTAAACGGATGTCCGTCGTTACTATTGTCTGATTGATCAAATTTATATGAATTTCCAGCTGTTAAATTTATAGATGCTGTTATTGTTCCATCTAACAAGTATTTATTAGCGCCATCTACATCTGCTACAGTTACTGCAATAGATGATGTTGAACCATCACCTGGTATTAAACTTCCTGATAAATTAGTTATAGTTAAATTATTTAATGAAACAGATCCAGTAGTTGCATAACTTCCGGTGGCGTCTATTAATGTTGTTATACTAGATTCATTTGCAGTAACTCTTGTTGAAAATGATGCAGATGGTGCACCAAATGATCCTGATATACCTGCGGCTGTAAATGAAGATCCTCCGCTTCCTCCTGCACCAGAACCTGATATTGATACTCCATTAACCAGTAAATGTCCAAATGATGCAGTTGATGCAATAGATCCAGATATATTACCTGTTACTATTTCTATATCCCCAGAAGATGAAACTTCAAATAATGGTAGTCCAGATATATCGTTAACAGACATTAGGATACCATCTAATCCATCATCAACTGAAAACAATGATCCTGAAGATGATCGTACTTTGAATATATCGTCTCCAGATCCTGTTATGTCTAATGAGCCTTTTATTTCTCCAGATCCTGTAAACGGAAATGCTTCAGATACTCCTGCTATAAATGATGCAGTTGCTGCTGTACCTTGCAGAGTAGATCCTTCTGCTAAAATTACATCGCCTGATGATGATACTGTTAATATAGGAATACCTGATATATCATTAACGGACATTAACACTCCATCTAATCCGTCTTGAACTTCGAATAACTGCCCTACAGAGCCTTGTACATCAAATATTGTAGATCCAGAATTAATAACTGACAATGAAGAAGATGCATTTGATTGAGATATAATTAAATTGTTTATAGTTTGTTGATATCCTGCAGATGCAGTAAATATACTTGAGCCTCCACTACCGCCTCCAACACTAAAACTTGTGCCATCTATAGTTACAGTTGATAATGCTCCGCCACCTGATGATCCTGGATTGGCTACTACTGTTGAAAATGATGCTGTTGCTGAACTTGTTACAAAACCTAATTCAGTTATTTGAGCAGATCCAGAAACAGTACCAGACGGCGTACTTCCGCCTCCTCCATTTAAAGCATGAGATGCTGTAATAGCAAATGATGAAGATTGAACTAATGATGCTGTAATAGGAGCTCCGAATATTAATTGATCTCCAGCCGCTGAATCTCCTATAGTTAAAGTACCGCCATTTGCAGAAATTAATCCGCCACCCATTAATTTTAATGTAGACTCGGCCGATGGTAATCCAATTTCCACATCTCCTACTGTGTCACGATTACCTAAAATAATATCTTTACTTGATCCTGATTCAGGACGAAGAATCATGTCTCCAGAACCAGAAATTTCTATAGTTCCTATTAATACACCTTGCGAATTGTAAAATTGAAGTGGTTCGTTATTTAATATATTGAATTTCATTTAATATAAATATTACAATTTAATCTTATTGAATTTATAAGTAGTTGATAAATCTGAAGATTGTTTTAATACTCTATGCATTCCAAAATTTTGTGTTGCTGGAAAGCCAGCCTGACTTTCATAATGATCTGGTTGATTCAATACTCTATGCATATCCCAATTATTATATAAAATTTCAATTTTTGATAGATCTGGTGTAACCAATCTAAATTCTAGATCTTTGAAACTTATAATATAATTGAAATATGTAAAATGATATGATCTTGGATGTAAAACAAATTGATATTGGCCAGGAGTTACATTAACTATTTTATTGTAATCAATAGTTCCTTCTAATTGATCTAAATAAAATACTTGTTCAACACGATTATTTTTATCTGGATCATTTGGATCCATAATTTTTTGTAACATTATACATGGATGATTTGATCCATAATAATTATAAGATCTAGAATTTACATAACTACCTCCTCCAGCCCCGTATATATTAGCTGCAGTATTTTTATAAATCATATTTAAGTCTAATCGTATTTCTGTTTCTTCTAAAACATTGAAATTACATGAATATATATGATGAGTTCGATCGGTTTGATTTGCTTTTTTATAGTCTCCGTGCATTAACATATAATGTTCATAAAATCCTGAAGAATTAAAATCATCTGATTTCATTGTAGCTATACCAGCGTAAGCGCTTAAGAACGTATAAAGATAATCTTTATTAGGAGCAACAAAATCATCAGCATTTCCTCTTTGTAAACTTGGTACACCCATTTTACCCATTGGCACATACAGAGTTGTATAATCTAAACCTGTCCTGTTACTTGAAGGGCTATATTGTGATTTTCTTCCTCTTCTATTTGTATGAAATGGAAAAAACCAATCATTATATCGTAATACATTTGTAGTTGAATGACTACGATCACTTCCTTGCCAAGCGGTTTGACTCCATGTTCGTTCATACCATCTTGCTTGATTTCCTTCGCCTCCAGCAATTACAATATTATCAACATCAATCAAACTGCTCAAATTACTCATTTGTGTACCTTGATATTTTATTGATAATCCTTTTGTTAGTGATAAATCGAGATATAAACTTTCAGGCATATAACTATTTTTCAATATAAATTTTCCTTGAACATTACCTACGGTACCATATGAATATTGATCTATTAATCTTGTTGCGTATTGTGCTCCATATGGTCCAGCTGTACAAAAATTAACAACTACTTTGTTGCTTCCTATATAAAATGAATCAGATAATCCATAGTTAGTACCATATCCAAATTGTAAAATATTGAAATACTGAGTTTGAGTTTGTTTATTTAATCCATTTCGATAAGCATTCATTCTAAAACCTGTACCAGGTGATACTACATTTTTATATATTCCAGGATATACTCCGCCATTATGATATCCTGCATGATATGTGTCAAATCCTGCATCTTGAATACTGTTAATACCGCCATATTCATATCCATTATATCTATAAGGATATCCATTAAAAAATGTTGCATTTTGTATTGTACGAGTTTGAGCTGTATTATATCCGTATATTCTAAATGGAGTATTTCTAGATCCAGAAATTATAACATTGCCACGATTGAATTTGTAAGCTATTGTTCCTTTCCCTATGTGTCTTCTTGTAATTGGTTTATGTAATGTAACAATATTTCCATTGATATCAACAATTCGATGTGTTTGGCCAAAGCCTCCAAGCTTTTCATTTTCAGGCAATGTTCCATTTCTGGTATTTGTTACTGCATTGTAATTATCATAATAATTTGATTGAGGAGTACCTAAACTATTGAAGTCCCCCATTTGTTTACTCCAAAAGAAAATATGATCTCCTATTTTGAAATTTTTAACATTTGCTAACTCTACTTGCCACATAGATCCAGTTGGTCCTGCAGAAAATCCTCCAATTTGTTCTGCAAACCCTCCAGCTACAGAATCTGCATCTAAAGTATTAGACGCTGCACAAGATCCTGAAAAATTATATAATCCAAAAACACTATGATGATAATAGTTACCATTTTTTGTGCCTCCGCGCGAATGATATTTTACATATCGTTTTGTAACAGATCCAGAAGGGAATGTATAAAATCTTATGTTTCCTTGACCTGACGATCTTCTTATGTCATTTGATTTTACTCGTACAGTTTCCCAAGCTGGATTTGCAACTCCAACATCATCACAAACTTGAAATTCAACATTATTCATTTGATTGTCTGCTTGATATTCATGAGCAATACTTCCATATCCTCGATGAAAAACCATTCCAATAGTATCAAATGTTACTTGAGTACGAAGATCATATATAATATAAAAATTATCGTTTGCTTGTCCTCGTGTATAATAATTATTACCTGTATGACATCCTGGTAATAAAGGAAGATCGCATCCAGACCATTCTGCAATATCAGTATACCCATATGTCATACTAGTAGATCCAGCATAAGTTCCATTCACACAATTTGCAAATATATAAGGTTTGATGCTTGTCTCTCCTTTTGTATATTCCCAATCCCATAATAAATTTTTAAATCCCTTTGCATCAACTACCTCGGTAGCTATGAATTTAACATCTTTGTTTGGATAATGAGTACTTAGCAATCCTCCTTCTTTTATAAAATCACGATAATTAAAAGATTCTTGAGTATCTAGTATTAATTGTTGCCATCTTGTTTTTACATTTACAGAATGTATTGAAGCATACCCATTTAAATACAAGCTAATCCTACCTCTACCATGATTTGACATTATTTGTTCTACTTTGAACTCATCTTCTCCTTTAACAACAAATACATGATTTAATCCGTTTTGAATTTTTGATCTTATAGCAAATGTTGAATCTGGATATGTTACTCCTACATTTGATCCTGTTAAATCTAAATGTTGAGATCCTGTCATATTACTCCAACTAGCAGTATAATATAATGCAGCTGCATCAAAATTCATTCCGGTGGCTTTGAATGTAGGATCATCTGTTATCGCTTTACCTCCTGGCCTATAGTAATAACGATATGGGTTTCCAGGTTTATTATACGCTGGATAGTCCATATTTTTTCCTTTGCTTGTTAAAGGAATCCAATTACCATAATAGTTAGATATAACTTGAACCCCAACACTTGGATAAGAATTTGCAATTACTCCTTGACCATATGGATATGGAGACATGTACATGTAAGTAGTGTTTCTTCCGTAACTTGCTTCATCGTCTCCATGTTTGTGAACTCCAGTCCATGGAAGATCTGCTATTCTAAAACCAAATCCATTCTGAGTATAAGTAGAAACTGAAGATGTTGGATCCCATCTACCATCACGAAGTAAACTTCCAGAAACAGTAATTTCTCCTTCTACAAAATTATGAGTATCTTTTAATTGATACCAACCATATAAATAATTAGTGCTGTATACAGCATGATAATCTGCAGTTGTAACGTGTTTTGCTATAATTCCTGCTCCAATTGAACTTGAAGCATAATAATTAGCGTATGAATAACGTGGTTGTCTCCAGTTATATGCTAAAGTTGGATCTAGTTTTAAAGCTACATAATCATTGAAAGATCCTGATGATCCTCCATATCTTGTGTTGTTACCTGCATTTGATATATGAGGAAATGGAACTGAATTTGATCCTTGAAATGATCCAGTAATTAATAATCTCCATTTAAACATCATTTCTGCGTAATATGCAGATGGGTGAGTTACTCCATATGTTCCAGTATTGGTTGTGAATATACTAGATCCAGAATATGACTTTGGTTCCAAATCAAAAACTTGATCTAATGCTGGGCTGTTTGATGATGTAAAATCATAATAGTGTGATTGAGATAAATATGTTGTTGCATATAATACTGTACAAACTTTACTTCCGCTTATAACTAATTTATCACCAGCTTTAAAATTTCTATGATTACTATCAACTAAAACAACACGTTTAGTTCCAGAATAGTTTGTACTGGGTGATTCACCAAATGTTTCTGTGAACTGATCAAAACTATATAGTCCCATATCTGATTGTATTTCACCACGTTTTCCATACATTTTTGAAATTGTAGCAAAATCTCCACTCATTGATTCAATTTGTACTAATTCATCATTTTCAAAAGTATGACTATATAATTTTGATACAGCATAATCTGGTCTATTAGAATTTAAAAATGTAGATCCGCTACTAGGATTTTGTACACCGTTATAAGTGCCAACATATCCGTGTCGTTCACGAAGCTGTGCGCTACTACCAGAATAATAAGTATCTTGACTTCCAGTATCAATCATTGACGTTTGATCAGATGCTATGCTATTATATGTAGATGATCCAAATTGATCTGCTGTTAATATTAAGGATCCTGTAGATTCTATTGATATGTAATCTCCAATTCCAAAATTTGATTGTGCTGAATCAATCTCAATACTAGTATCTTCTGCAGAAGCTGAATTAGATAATTTTGAAGATGAATAATTAGCAGATCCTGATATTATAACACTTGTATAATTATCATATTGATATATTCCTGCTTCTGTACTACTAATTTCAGATGATCTACTTGAAGAAAGATATATAGAAGCTTGATCTGATAAAATTAATGTGGGATATTTTTCATAATCTTGCATGTCAATAGTAGGATAATTGGAATCTTCCATGTCTATCAATGTTATTCTTGCATCATCTTTAACATGAAAATGACTCAACACACCCATTTCAATTCGTCCTACTTGCCAATGTTGACTTCCTGTTAACTCCCATTTTTGTAGCATTGCATCAGTATAATATTGAGCATTATATTGAATTGGCTGATTTGAAAAATTTCCAGTATTTAAATTGATCATGTCATTATTTGGAGAAGTTGGAACCGATACTGATTGTGAATTAATCCATTTTCCATGAGATGTAAAAAAATTACCGTTTTGTATGTAGTTTATCTGTGGATCAGTAAATTCCATTTTTACTTGTCCATAATTTCCAGGACCTGCTCCCATATCTGCTCCTAGATAATCACGAATGTATATATGGCCAGAGCCAGACATATAATAATTGCCATATCCATTATCTGATGAAGTAAATGGAGTTCCATATTTTATGCTGGAAGTTCCTTCATAAACAATACCAGGAAATTCTTCTGCTACTGCTGCTGATCTAGTTATTGCGTATTTTTTAATTGCTCTGTGATAATTGCTCATATCATAAGATGTCATGTTGTGTGCACTAGCATTCACACTACCATATGATGGTGCATAACTTTCTGACTCAGCTGATTCACAATATATAGTGAATTGTCTTCGTATATTTCGATTAGTATTGTCGGTACTATTTCCTGTGCCGTTATGTGGTCCAATTATATTCCATCTACCCCCATTTGAAACATGTAAAGCAGATCCAGTAAACAAGTCGACCATTCTGTCTGCCATGGAATGTGTTCCTTCTAATGCAGCTTGTTCTCGAGTCTGATCCCATCTTCGCCATCCCCAATAATAAGTGGTATTATCTGTTTCTGGTCCTATTGTAACTCCATCAACTGTAAATTGTGTATTTGTTCTATCGTTGTAATATATATAATATGATCGAGCATAATGTCTATATCTCCATGGTCCGTAACTTGTATATGCATACAAACCATCTTTATAACGATAGTTCCAATTGTTATCACTTGTTCTATTATATGATCTAGAAGTGTGAAAATTTTGTGAACTATTTTGTTGATAATAATAACCATGATAATATATTCCATCTCCAGTAGCTCCATATGGCATATTAGATCCTAAAAGTTCTGGAGATCCAGACATATGATATCCAATGAAATTTCTTGTGTAATCTCCAGTATACCAATTGGGGCTATAACTTCCGGTAGAATCTAGATTACTAGGCCACAATGGAATGTTTGTACCCATATTTGAGTCATATTCTACTGTTTGGCTTATATAATTGTAATTGTTTTCATATGTGTTATTTCCGCCGACTTGTTTGTATCGATGAAATTGTGCGATATCTCCTGGGCCAGGTACCTGTTCTCCAATCCAATTATTAGGATCTAATGGATTCCATGCTTCAGATCCAGAATTAAATTTTGCATAAATTCTTGCCATCTACCAAGCTCCATTTATATATGATTGTTCCAAATATTCTATTTGAATATTTATCCATTTTATAACTCCTTTCATATATATCGGAACTTCTTGTTGAGCATTTTCAAGTTCAGATTTATATGTATCAATTGATGATTTCATGTTGTCAATTAAAGTTTGTATATCATCTTTATTGTAAATTACAGGATCAATTTCAATTTTACCTTCTACAGGTGTATACAAAGGGTCTACTGTTTTATTTTCATGTAATCCAATACCAATGTACTTTAAAACATCTGGTGTTATTATATTATCTATTAATTCAAATTCTGACATAACTTATGGCCTTTTTAATGATTTATATGTTATTTCCGATCCGGACGGAATTGTTACAAAATATTTTATTGATGCGGTAGTTGCTGGCATAAAATCCATATCATAACGCATCCTTAACCCATTAATAAATATTTCGATATACTCATATACCGAAGAAGATACAAAGGTTAAGTTGTTCGGTAATGGCACCGTAGCACCAGATGATGTTACTGCTCCACAATTTACATATTCTACTATAGGATTTACTAATGGTATAGATTCTATATTTAAATTAACTGCAGATGCAGATGTGAAGTCTACTGTTGATCCAGATACCGTTAATGATCCAGTTATAACTGCATCGCCGGCAAATGGAAATGCTTCTACTCCTGTTAAATTGGTTCCATCACCAATAAATGATCCAGAAAAAGATCCAGTAAGTCCAGGAGACATTTCTGGAGTACCATAATAGTACTGCGATTGCTGAATTAAATGATTTGTATATGATGATGTAAATGCCATTTCTTATAAATACCCTAATATAATTTATGCGATTCAAACAATGTACCGCCTCCTACAATTTCGTTTGTAAATGAACCAGAATTAAATGGTTGTAAATTTGTAAAACAATTATTTAATATTGATCCAGAATGTGCTGTGTTATTTAAATCAATAGCATATGCAAAAGATCCTGTTTTAGTAGCATGAACTAGTTCTGCTCCATTCATTCGTAGATAACCTCCGGTCATATTGATAATTCCATTATTCGAAGAAGCTATATTGTTTCTAAGTTTACTTTGAATATCTAATGTTCCTCCAGATAAATTAAACATATACTCATTGCTAACACTTGATGCTTGAGAAAAAGTTTCAAATTGTGATTCTATAATTAATTCTCCTCCGGAAACTATATTTGGATCTGTTCTTGTTGTTGGAAGACCAGTAGATCCTGCACACGAACCTTTCCAATAAAATGTCCCTGCAGAAATATCAAATGCTTTTGAATTATATCCTGTAAGTCGTATTTGGCCATCATAGGTTGTTTGGCCTCCAGTTACTTTAAATGCTGCATTACTGCTAACACCATATATTTTTTGTGATAATTGATTATTACCAGATCCAATAACATTTGCACCTCCGCCTGGAGAATTGCTTACTTCTTGATATCCTCGTACATGTACAGCTGCTTCATATGTTCCTCCAGGATTAATATATATAGCTCCACGGATTTCAGCATCTACATAAAAACTACCTCTATATCCTGGTCCGAAATATAGTGCATAATTTGATCCTTGGTTGGAAGTTAATGTTTCAAATCTTCCTTTCAAATAAGATAATGCACTAGTTCTTGCTTGGGTAAATAAACAATATCCTTCTGAATACACATCCATTGTACCATTTATATCTCCATTATCACTCCATAATCTAACTGCAGTTCCAGTACCTCCGTGTTGTCTAACTACTATGTCTGTGTTAATATTGCCTTCCATAAAAGCTGCAACACTACTATATGAAGTTGATGAACCAGAATTTTCTAAACTTCCTCGAATTGTTAATGTACCAGTAGAATCTTGTGCGCTCCATTGACCAAATGCTGCTAAACATTGATAAGGTCCTGCATTTACTCCATGCTTAGTTGCTTTTTTAAATTCAATAACTCCAGATGGTACTCTAATATAAAATATTGAAGATGCCATTGCATTAGATGAAGTACTAATAAATTCTCCATGACCTGTTATACTTATAGAAGATGAAAAATTTGATGATGCTCCTATATTATTTGATTGGCCAGATCCACCACCCCACATTGGTTCTACTGGTGAATTTGCTACAACTTTAGCTCCATCCAAGAAATGATAATTAACTCCATCTTTATATAGATTATTGTTTTCAATATATGTTCCTGGATATACTATAATTGTGTCTCCTGGATTTGCTGATCCTGTAGCTCCCAATATTGATGAAAATGGTTTCATCATGTCTCCAACTGCAGCAGTTGCGTCATCTCCTGATGGTGTTACAAATAATGATTGTGTGAAATTGGTTTGAGTAACTATTCCTGATAATTGTGAACCATCTCCTAAATATGTTCCAAATGATGCTGTTGATGTTGCAGATCCAGATATATTTCCAGATGCTGTAATATGTGTATTAGTAACTTGAAAATCTGGAGTTGCTGTTGAAGTCATGTAAACTCCAAAACTATATGGAGTTGTATTAGTATTTGCAAATCCTGCAGCTGAATTTAACATTATGGAACTTTGACCACTACCTTGAGCGTATGTACCTATATTAATATTTCTTCCTGTTGCTAAGTTTAATCCAGATTCATAGCCTATAGATACCCCTTCTTGACCTGATACTGATGATACCCCAATCGATACCCCTTGAGGATTACCGCTAGAATCTTTTCCTATACTTATACCATTTCCAGATGCTGTAGCATCTTTACCTATTACAACTGATGTTGAATTGCCTAATTTTCCTCGAGGTTCAAATGCTCCTGATACTATTAATGAACCTGTCATTATTATATTAGGAGTTGTCCCATCTTCAATTCTCAATCTTTCTATTACAGAAGATCCGTCATATGTTCCAAAAGTTAAATCATTACTACTACCGCTAAATTGAATTTGAGCTCCTGTTGCCCCACCTGAACCTATAAAGTCAATAGAAACATTATTATCGTTATCTGTACGTTGTATTGATATATTTGGATCTGCAGTTTGCATACGAATATTACCAGATGCAGTTATATTAGTATTAACTTGAAATCCTTTATCAGGAGCTATGGATGCAGTTACCGAGCCAGATGCTATTTGTGATAAATTAAGTCCAGTTATTCCTGATGATGGTATATTTGTTAATCCAGAGCCATCACCGATAAATATACCACTTGAACTAATATTTGAACCAGTTATTGGTCCTATACTATTAAACCCTAATCCTCCAGCTTCTAATGATAAAAATTCTCCACGACCTGCTCTTATTTTTGTTCTTGCACCAACTGCATCTTGTACGTTAAGTCCTGTTGATGCATCAAATTTTAATCTTCCAGTTTTAGCGCCAGTACTTTTATTTCTAAATTCAATAGTTTCATCATCTGTAATTATATGATTAAATGATCCAGTTGGAGCAATAACTAATGTGCTACTAGATATATATCCGCTTGAACTAATGTTATTACGAGCAATTATATCTCCAATAAAAGTGTGTGTGTCAGATGATTCATCTCCAAATATATTTGATCCGGATGTTTCTATAGTTGAAGCTGTAATAAATGAAGATGTTAAATGAGTAACATTTAATCTAAATGCTTCAATATCATTTACATTTAAACTAGATGCTGATACATATCCGCTAGCACTTAGATTACCAAATATTTCTATACCAGTAGTATTTGTTACTAATTTTTGATTTCCTGCAAAATATAGTCCAGTCCAAAATTCTTCAGAATTAGTTTTTAAAAGAAGATTAGAATCTTTATCTAGAACCCTAAAGTTAATTCTATTACCACCATGATTAATTGTAAGAGGGTAAGGGGTTGATGCATCTTTATCAAGTTGAATAAAAGCTAGGTTACCAGCATGGAGTTGAAGTTTATTATCTAAAAATTGAATATGTGTGTCAGCATCATCTGTATGTCTAATGTATCGTGAGACAGATATTTCACCAAATGAACCTGTTGAGCTTGTTACTGTTCCACTTGATGTTATATCCGTATTAACAGAAAGACCTCCATTTTGACTTATAGATGCAGAAAATGATCCAGATGCTATTTGCGATAAATTAAGTCCACCTATAGCAGATGCAGGTATATCAGTTAAGCTAGCACCAGATCCTTGAAATGATCCAGAGAATGATCCAGATAATTGTAAATCTGTACGAAACTGTTTGCTATCAAATAATCTTCCCATTAGCTAGTTTTCCATCTTCCATTTATAATTATTGTGTCTGTTGATTCTATACTATATCCTAATGTTCCTGTATCAAATACAATTGATTGTGGAGAAGTTATATCACTTGGCGTCCAAGTATATAAAGCTTTGTCTATATATTGACCATTAATATATACATCAAATTCATTTTTTGTAGCAGTTACATTAGTTGTTGGATTGATAGCAGCTAATCCAGAAACTTCAACTGTTGTTGCATTTGAAAAAGTTGCTGTTTTATCTGTTAATGTTGTAATGTAATTCATTGTAGTAGCATCAATTGTTGTTCCGCCTCCGCTTCCGCCTGACGCTCCTGCTAATACAATGGATCCTCCAGATAATACTTGTTGTTGTACATTTAATATGTTTTGTGGTATTGTAGTTGTATTGAATATATTGATATCCGTATCAATAACTTGCGCCCAAGATACTTTTTTAATAGAATATCTTTTTTGTATTGTTGACTTTCTATATTCTTGTTCTGCCATTAATGTTCCATTAACTGTTAATGGCATTGTGCATCTAACTAATCTATCTTCTCCTACTGTATTAATAGTTTCAAAACTTAAACTTCGTATAAATGTTCTGTATTTATTAAAATTATTGCCCCATGCAAATGTTCCATATGGCATAATTTGTTCAACTAAATCATTCATTTGAGTAGTAAAATCCGTCCATATTAATAAATCATATTCTACATCAACATATTCTGGAATATTTATTGCATATAATTCTTCTGAACTCATTGGTTGATTTGTTGGTATAGGAAATAAATCTTCGGTATATAAATTACGTTTATTAAATTTATTTTTATATACAATTTGATTTCCAGCAGCTGGTCTATTAATATCTAATTTTTTTAATTGATCACGTTCTTGTAATGTATTTCGTTTAATCATTATAATTGGAGATTGTAACATTCCTTTTTGATCTCGCAAATATCCTAATCTTCGAACGTTATCCCATTTTTCTCCATTTGAAAATACTACTGGTACATCAATTAATTCTCCATTTGCATCTACTTGTGGCTGTATTTCATTTTCAATAAACCATTTTATTGCATAATCAATATCATAAACAGTTCGTTTAGGAGTTTTTACGACATCATTATCTCTCCTTACTTCTTCTGCTCTATTTAATGTTAAATCATTTCTAGTAGATTCAGTTGAAGTTAACGAAGGTTTATTTGTTTTTCTATCAATATTTTGTCTATTTATTCTTGACATCAACCAAATCCTTTATACGTTTGTCCATCATCAGGAGATCCAAATCTCATTTTTCTAATGTTAGTTGGAGTTTGTCTTGTTACATGAGCATCACATAGTACGGAAACACTATATCCAAAATCACTACCATTTGGCCAAGTATCAGGATTTTTTCCTGCAAAATATTGATTTGCATCAACGTTATCTAATTCATAATATTCATCATCCCATTTTACAATATCTCCAACTTCAGGATAAAATGATGCTTTTTCTAAAATATCTCTAGAAATACCAAATTGAGCTGTTCTTGTATATGAATGTCCATAATCATCCATGGTACCTGTTTTTGTTTCTTTTGTAATAAGTACTGGAATTAATATAGAATCAAAGTATGTTTTAGAAGTTGATTCACCATATATATTAGAATTAGATTCTTCAACTACTAATTTAAAAAATTCAATTTCAGTATCAATAATTGCGTTTAGTAGTTCCGCATTAATTGATGCTAAAAATTTTGCATCCCTTTGTGTTCCAAATAACGCCATAATTATCCTACATATATTTTAGTTGGTATTCTAGACAATACTTCATTCATTGCATCGTTTTCTGCTTGTTGTCTTGTTACCATACTTTCTTTTGTCATTTTTTCTAAAAATTCTCGAAGTTGTGTAATTAATGCTTCTTTTTCAGATTGCCCTTGACTAACTAATTCAGATCCGTTTAATGTTACTTCTGAATTTGGAATTGGTACTGTTGAATATTTACCTCGTACATAACCTAACATTTCTTTTACTAATGCTAATCCATACTTAATTATCCATGCTCTACCCATATCATTAATTTGGCTATATTTCTGATATGTATATGGAATATTAGAAGCGTCGCTAACAACTCCAGTCATTGCGGCGGTATTTCCAAATAATATAGATTCATTTGCTTTCTTTTCTTCGTATGTATAATTTACAAAAAACTCATCAAAATGTAAATCTGAAATTGATCCTGATGCAGATGGTATTGGATATATTCTAATATCATCTCCATGTATTTCAAAAGACCAATGTGATTTTCTGATTCTATCATTAAATTCTATAGTTTGTATTCTTAATAGGTCTTGATGTAATGGCATCATCATAAAATTAACAGATGGCGAAAATCCTCCAAAATCAAAAGCATCTAATAAATTTTGTGATCCTAATCCTGTTCCAACAAATGGATCAAAATATCTGATAATTGCTGGCGGTACATGATGTATTACTTGTTTTATTTCAATTGAACTAGTTGAAGATAAAGGTAATCCAGATTCAGATATAGCTGTTTTTATATTATAATTTTGTTGTCCTGGAACTGATTTAACTTTAACAGTATGCCATTTTTCATTTCCTCCAGAACCAGCTTCTGCTCCATATGTTTTTGATAGTTTTGTAATATATGATAATGAGCCTCCTACTAATGTATCTGAAAAACTTTCGCTTACAAGAAAATCAGATCCAGTTTGTATACCTAATGTACTCAATAAATTATTTGTTATATTAACTTGATTAACTTGATTTGAATATTCAATAACTGCAGATTCAAATGCAGTATAGAAATTTTTATCTATTAATTCAACATCCATAATTGGATATCCAACATTTTGTGCTGCAAATGATGCAAATGCATCTGCTTGAGTTTGAAACATTGTATCATTATCAAAAAATCCAAATGGAGTGTCTCCAGATGTAAATGATGAACTCCCGGGCCAAATTGGTTTATTTTCGCTATAATCTGCCATTTATAATTACCTTTATAATAAATATTACTGAAGTTTTGTTAAGGTAGTTTCTAACAATTGCATTTGTTCTAATGTTTCTATTTTTCCAACACACATTTTTCTAATGCCATGAAATGTTTTTCTTGGAGGATATGGAGTCATAACTTTAATTGTTATTAATTCTGCTCCTTTTCCTAAGTCTTGTTCTATATGAACCATTAGTACCATACGTATTGCTCTTATTCTATCTAAGACATCAACTAAATTTCCTTTGTAACGTATACGCACTTGCATTGAATATTTTGTTCTAGGGACTGCCATAATACTTACTTAGTTTCTTTTTATATAAATATTCAAACAGTAAGAAAGGGATGAAATAAATCATCCCTTCCATAATCACTAATTTAATTTAATAAATAAATATTAAACAGTGTCTAATCCAGCAACATATACTTTACCATAGAATTCTGGTCTAACCATTTTCTTAGCATATCTTGTCATCACACCTTTTCTTGGAGTGAAGTTAACAGGATCGTATACAAGTGGAGTCATGATAAGTGGCACGTATGGAGCATAAACTGCACCAGTTTCAAGGAATTGAGCTCCTCTATATCCCATAAGGATTACGTTTTCTTTCATGTATGGGTTTTTGTAAACTGTGTATCTATTATTGATTGCACCAATTTTTTGAACACCAGCAGCAAATTCCATTTTAGTACCATCTGTGTCAGCAGCAAATCCAGGAATAGATTCTAAGACTGTTGCAACAGCAGGTGATGTTACTAAGAAATTAGCTCCACCTCTTAAAGTTTTTTGGTGAATAGCATTAGATACTTTTTGAAGTTTAGTTCCTAAAGTTTGGAACCACTCTCCTTGTGTATTATAGTATCCGCCATTTTCAACACTCAAACCTTCAAAAGCAGTGCCTGCAGCGTTAATAAATTGATTTGATTTAGCTGACCAAAACTCAGTTGTTACAGCACCATTAATCAACATATCTAATATTTCAAGATCAATTTCCATTGATACATATTCACTTAACATTGAAGTTAATTCAGCTTCAGCGTCAATTGAGTGATATGCATTTAAATCTTGAGCAAATTCAGGAGTCCAAACAGCCTTTAACTTTCTTGTCTTAGCTACGATTGGATCTGATTGCATTTCAAGATTTACTTCTGGAATATCAATATCAGTACCATTATCGATACCTGAATCAACACCTGAACCTTTGAATGGATTAAGATCTTCAAAATCACCTCTAGTACTATCAGTTGGTTGTTTGCTATACTTAACTGTGAATCCTCTATGAGTTCCGTTAGCAATAGCTGCACCTGATCCTGTTGCTACGAATACTATATTGTCACCACTAACTTTTGTTAATGCTGGGAATATACTAATTGCAGTAGCACTTGAAGCAGATTCTAATGTAAATGATCTAACAGCTGTGTTGTCAGAACTTGATAAATATGATTTAGGTAATGTTATTGTTTTTAATTCAACAGTGTTTTTACCTAAACCAATTAAATCACCATCAAAGTTTAATGAAGCTGATGTTGCATTTGCAATAGTTACGTCTAATCCGTGACCATTAGCACCAGCAGCTGATGATGTTTCGTTAATTGAATATCCAAATCTTCCAGCACCATATAAACCACCAGTAGCATCAGAACCGGTAGATGTTACACCAAACATAGAGTTATCAGCATTTGGAGAACCAAATTTAAACTCGTTAGATGTACCACCAGTTGTGTTAAAGCCTGGTTGAGCAGTACCGTATTTAAAATCTAGATAAAATACAAGACCTGAAGGTAAATTCATAGGTTGTACAGAAACGAATTCTTTTGCTGCAAATTCAGCAAAAATTCTTCTTACCAATGGTAAAGCAACACCTGCCCACTCTTCTGAAGAATTAGCATTTGCATTAGTAGAAGATTCTTTTACTAATTGTCTTGCTTGATTCTCAAGAAGCTGAGACATACCAGCTCTTTCTGTTTCCCCATTCAATCCTTCAAGAAGTCCTGTTCTTTCCCATTTTGTTACTAACCCTTTGGCAGCACTTCTTTGGGAAGGATTATTGTCTTCTAATAAAGATGAAATTTCCATTTTTAATTTCCTTTTTTAATATTAAAGCAATCCAGCTAATTTTTTCCATCTATTAGCTAATTCATTGCCTTCGTTAATAATTTGTTTAGTTGGTTCGCTTGGAGCAGTTGTTCCTGCAGGCTTAGATGCGAAAGATTCTTTCACAACAGCTTTTTTCTTAACAGGAAGTTGAAAGCTTTCAGCTAATGTACTAAACACTAATTTTACTTCTCTTGTATTACCAGCTCTATCAAAATTTTCAATTACTGTCATTTTTTGATTTTCTGATAATTCAAAATTTCTGAACAATTTGTTTGTATAAAGAAGTTTTGCATTTAAAAGATTAACTTCATTGATTGTGTCT
>Ga0209645_1000651_pt1 | contig 17833 bp, 35 predicted proteins | sample ETNvirenome_6_30_FD_184070 | JGI IMG/M metagenome (GOLD analysis project Ga0209645, IMG submission 184070) | Marine viral communities from the Pacific Ocean - ETNP_6_30 (SPAdes) (version 2) | ecosystem: Environmental > Aquatic > Marine > Oceanic | place: Pacific Ocean | collected 2013-06-19
ATAACCTGAAACATGAGTATGTCCACAAGTAAGTATATGGTCTTTCCATCCCATTTGAGCTGCTTTAGCAACACCATGAGCTGTATTCCACATACTATTGCCCTTAAACATATGACGAGCATTAATACGAATTTCTTTACCATTAGGAAATATAAGATTAAGTCTTGCTCCCCATTGTTCATAGACACCACTGTGTTCTCTCATAATAAATTCTAGTGGGTCACCATCACCACTCCATACATCATGATTACCTGCTACTAAGTACAACCATTCTACTTGATTAACAAAATGTTCTGTAAGTCTCCATGATTCTTTTGCGGATGTAGATTGTTGTCCATACAATGCTTGAAGTCTACCTATCCAATTGTTTTGTATATCTCCTAAGTTACCTCCAAATAATCCATCTGTTTTATTTATTAGATTACATAGTGAATATATTTCTGCTAAGTCTGTACCATCATCATCTACATGAGGGTCACCAAAATGTAGTATACCTATAGGCCCCATTTGATTAATTTTAATATTTATTAATCCTCTAGACTTTTTAGCTTTTAATTTTTGTTTAAATTGTTTCTTACGATGTTTTATTATATCGTCTATTGGTATGAAATCAACATCTAAATCTTGTGCTTCAAATGGAGACTTTTCAATAATTTTAGGATTAAGCATTTTTTTACCACATGCTTTACATTGCCATCGTTGTCTTTTTTTACCTGCTTTCCAATATTGCCATCCGTCTTTTTTAATACTTCTTGAACCGCATTTATCACAACCAACGATGTTCCCAGCATCATCTTTCATTAACATATTATACCTCTTTTTGTTTGTTATCTTCTACTAATTCTTTTCTTTCTACTGATTCTAATTCTTTTGGACTAAATCCTTGAAACATTCCAACTACACCTATTTCTTTTTGTTTTGTAGTTTGTCCTAATGTCCCTAATGCTTTACCTAACTCTTTTGTAGATTGCAATATAATACCATCATCATCACTATAGTCTGCTAAATCTTTTAATTTTTGCAAAATATATTTATGGTCAATACCTAATTCTTTAGCAACCTCTAATGCAGTTTTATCAATTTCCATTCTAATCCTTTCTTGTTTTAATAATATAGCAGCTTTCTTTTTTGCATTATCTTGATTTTCTTCATTGAACGCTGTCATATAAGCCTTTACAGCTCCCATACCAACTACAACATTTGTTGCAAACTCTTTTTCTTTATTGGTAGGCTTAGTACGTTTCCGTACTCTTGATGCTGGGTTCTTGATTGTTTTAGAAAAAGTGTATCTATTAGCATGAGAGCTGAAGTCTGTATCCATAAATGTGTTTTCACGATTAAGGAATGTACCTACTATTGTTCTTACCCAACCTTTTGCAAATTTATAATTTTTTCTATCTCCATGATGTTTAACACTATGAGATACTTTTAATAATTGTACAATTCTTTTATCGTCACTATATACCCATTCATCTTGTTTTCCCTCTCTCCAATCTTTTATTACATGCGGAGGTTGTTTTTGTTGTGACTCAAAGTATTCTGTAAATTCTTTTATATCATCAAAGACATAATGATTAATGCCTTTAATTGTCCCCTTCTCCAATATGTTTCTCTCTTTCTATTCTTAAACTAGTAACTTCTAAAAATAAATCATCTATTAAATTGTTTACCTCTCTTGGAATCATAAAAACTTTACCATCTACTTGTATAGGGTCATAACTACTTTGTAGTCCTTCAAGTATAGATTCTTGTTCTTCTAATTTAAGCAAACCCAGTTCTTTTAAAGCTATAGCCATAGTATTCCTTAGCCCCGCTACATATATTGTTTTATAACAACCATTAAAACCTTTTCCCTTACCCCCCTACAATCCCCCCAATTTAATACAAGTGTCAAGTAGTTGTCAAGTTATGCCCAAGTTATTTTCCAAAAAAATTGTAGGATTTTGTTATGCGGCCTAACTCAACTAGTATACCCTTAAATCGGATTATGGTTTTTCGATTTTTAGTTAAAAACATAACAGAAAGGTAAACATAATGGAAGAATTATGGTTGTTAATTGAAGATACTTACATACCAGTAAGTTTAATGATTAGTCAAGAGACTGTAGAGATTGATGGGAAGCAATTCCACACCATCGAGTTCAGCTCAGGATTCAGAAAGTTGGTAACCGCTGAGGGGGTAACCAAGATGAGAAGGGCATCAGAGCAGGTAGACGCAGCACTGGGAGAGTAATCAATGGGGGGGATTCCCCCCTTTCTTCCCCCCATACATGGGCAAACATACGCAACCTGCGTACATATATATAGTGGTGAACGTACATTATAATATCTACTACTTCGCTTAACGTCATCGTACAAGTAGCCACTATCTATCTATTTATATATATAAGATTTAATAACACTTGGGCATAAACTATAATAAACTATAACAAGGAGAACTGCACTATGGATATTGTTAAAATGATACTTAAAATGGCAAAGGAAGAAGAAAAGAAAATTGATGCTATGTGTGATGAAATACAAATTGGTAAACCCACAACAGACCAATTAATGAAACTAAATTTTAAAACTGGTAAAGCGAGAGCGTTTAATCAAATACTTAAAGCAATAGCAGAAAATCAATAAGGAGATAAATAATGTTAGATGTATTAATGGCAATAATGAGTTTTGTAGCAGTAGTATCAATATTCTTTCTATGTTGGTTAGGATGGACATTAACTGAACAATTAAAAAATAATGATGAAGTAATAGCTAGACTTGATAATGAAATATCTGTACTTCGTGCTTCAAAGCAAGATATGTACACAAACCATATGAAACAAATAGATGCATTAAAGACATCACATAAGGCAGCTGCTAAGATGAGAGATAAATATGCAGACGACATAGTAATTCAAGAAGAAATAATAAGAAAGAAATCAAGAACTATAACACAATTAAGATTTGAATTATTACCTTTTAGACAGCAAATAGAAGAAAGAAAAGAAGCTATATCTAAAATGAAAAAAGGAATGAACGAAAATTAATTAATCAATAAACCACATAACAGAGGAGGTCAGAAATGACATTAATACTAATACATGAAAATGAATGGTCTTTTAGATATTATGGTAGAGTAGTAACAGTTACAGCACCATCATATAGTAAAGCAGTAATAGCAATAACAAAAGAATTAAAGAGGAATAATTAATGAATATATTAAATACAGATGAAAGACCTATATTTTGCTCAGAAATGCCATCATTTATGGGGGGAGCATTTAATGATGAAGAGACTAATAAAAAAGTAAAGTCTCAAGCTGCTAGACTTAGCAAAGAAATAAATGGTAATCCTAAAATATTAGAAAAAAACTTTGTAAGTTGCTATTTACATGATGGAATAGAATATCTATGCGGATATGATATACCAAACTTAATAGATGGTACAATCCCACAAGTACAATATGGAGATATTATTGATTGTTTAGTATATGATTGTGATGATATAGTTCATGAGTGCTTTATGGTAATTGGTAAAAGATTGCTTTTTGCAGGTCGAGTTGCAAGAAATAATGAGTTATTTTGCTTAATAGTACTAAAAGAAGAACTAGATACATTACAAAGCACCAAAGAGATAGATGTGTCTTTTCTAAATAATGACATTAAAGAACTAAGGAGGCAAAGGTAATGAAATATATATTAATAATGTTTTTATTATGTATAGGATGTAAAAAAGAAGGTGAATCATATATAGTTAAAGATAGATTTGGCAAAGAACATAAGTATGACATTAATCATTCAGTTAATAAAGATAAAACAACTATATATTGTCAGTTACATTATAAGTGGGAAACAATACAACACTATCGTACAACTGAAGGTATTGAATATTGGATGAGAAAATTTAAATATTATAAATAATAAAAAAGGAGAAATAATGGAAAATGATAAAATAAATGAAATATTAGGCGACTTAACTGTGTTTATAGGATTGCTTATACTTGCGGCACATAACTATGATGATGAAGGAACACGCAAAGATAAAGAAATATATGCAAAAATGATGAGTGATTTATCTGAAGCAATAGGATTGACACCTGAAGATGTTATATCTATAACACAATATGCAGAGAATGATTTAAAAAGAAGAATAGATGGAAAAATAAAAGGAGATAATAATGATGACTAATGAAACATTATTTAATGGTATAACAAAAGATATGTTTGAAGAATATAAAGATATACAAGCATCAGGTAAATATAATATGTTAAGTCCACAAGCAAGAAGTATGTCTTCAATAAGTGAAATACATTGGCTTACTATTATTAAAAACTATGATGAATTAGAAAGAAAATACTCATGTTAGAAGGATTATTTGATGTTGATGTTGATGAAGATGGCCCGTACATTGTAGCGTATACACCAGAAAGGAATTACATGGATACGTCACCTATTAATGATATAGAAAAGAAGATTCAATTGCTTTGCAAGATACGAGGATTTAAGGATACTGATATAGAGTTTAAAAGTACAAATGGATTTGATGATGAAAATAATAGAATATTCAAATATGGATACTGGAATCATTTAGATGCGGAAGACATGATATATATACAAGAGAATGCTAAAGTTAATTTAGTACCTAGACAATGGGAAGATGAAGATACAGGTAATCTTGTAGCATATGAAATAAAACCAAGATAGTCGTTTTTCTTTCTTCTTGTACGACTATGCGAGTGTCTTTGGTGGTGATACACTCTCCAAAAAGAAAACCACCATTTTTTAGTCTATACATATCTCCTGCGATTCTGCTCGTAGATTGCGTATCTACAACGGAGCGTATACAGTTAAGATTAAATGATAGACTATAGAGAGCAAGTAGGTTGTAGCCGTAATGAACTCGAGGCCCTACATATTGTTACTCGAACAAGGTCTGCTCTGTACCTTGACACCCAAACAGAGCAAAAATTTATTTAATAATAGGAGGAGTAATGGAAATACAAATAGAGGATTTGTTTGATAAATTAAAACATCAAGCAGAGGAATTAGATAATCGTTACAAAGCAATGCTTGACATTTGTAAAGAACAAGAAAATATAATAAATAAACTTCAACATGATATACATAAATTAGATAAGGAGATAAAATAATGGGAGCACATTGTCAACAAGACTTTGCAATAGGTAGATTTAAAAACGCAGGTGAAGCATATAATAAATTAGTAGAAGAAGCACATTATGAATATGGACATGATGGATATAATGGCACAATAACTACATCTGATGGTTTTAAAATAGTAACAAAACATCCTAGATATAATACTAATAAATTTTGGAAGTTTGTAAATGATACAATGGATGGTACAAAATGGTCTAAATGGAATTGTATTGAGCTTAAAGGAGCAACATTAAAGAAAGCAAAAGAAGAAGCAAATTTAAAAGGTAAAAAGAATATCAAAGCATTTTTCTTTTGGGGGTTAGCTGCATCATGAAAATATGTAGATTAAAAATAGACACACAAGGTAGAATTACATTACCGAAATCATTTCTTGATGCAAATAATATATCTCCAGGCCAATGGGGGTTTATGAGTGTAATAGTTGGTAAACATCGTTCTGTAAAACTTACATTTGAATCTAGAACAGAAAGAAAATCAAGAGAAGAGTATTTAGAGATTGATTCTAAGTCTTGATATTGTTATATTTGCCAGAGGATAAGGAGTTAAAATGAACAAAAAGATAAGTACAATATATCATGATTTTCTCAAACATGAGCAAGACGAAAATAATAAATCAAGAGGTAAGGTTGCTGGGTTTCATGCATCTGCAACTGGTTCTTGTTTTAGAAAACAAATGTATTCTTATTACGAATATGAAACATCACCAATAGATGATAGGTCATTAAGAGTATTAAGACTTGGCACAATTGTACACTCTGATGTAGAAAATGCAATGCATCATTACATGAAAACTAATTCAAAAGAAATAATGGATAATAAACTATCTATATTTTCAGAGCATAAAGTTCAAATACCAGAGTTAAATGTAATTGGTACATTAGATATTGCAATATACAATGCAGAAACTGAAGTATTAGAAATATACGATGTCAAGACAGCAGCTGCATTTACATGGAGTAAACATTTTGGCAGAAAAGAAAACAGACAAGAAAATGCTAATCAGAATTATAAACTACAATTAGGTACATATGGTCTAGCAATGCAATCGCAAGTTAATCCATCTAAAACAGAATTGTATTTATTTTGGTATAATAAAAATACAAGTATGATTAGAGAGCAAATAGTACATCCAGAATGGATAGATAAAGCATTTGACTATTGGACAGAACTCAATGAATTGTTTCAAGAATATGAAGAAAAGTTTGTTGATTATCTTGAGCCAGGAATAGAATATGGAGTACCATTTGAAGATTGGGAATGTAGATATTGCCCATATGAAAACATTTGTCCAAGTACATTGGCACAAAGAAAGGAAAGAAAACCTAGACAACCTAGAAAAAGGAGAGCATAATGAGTGAAAAACAAGATATACCAATGATAGCATCTGTAGATAACTTAGAAGTTATTAATGGTATTAGATTAATGATAACTGATAAACATAAAAAAGTATCAAGAATAAAAACACCTAAACCATATATTAAGAAAAAACAGGGTATGGAGTATGTAGAATATGATTACATGCGTTCTGTTGCAGATAAAGAATTTCCAGGCTGGAGTTGGGAAATTGTGGGTAAAGAAGTTTTAGGTAGTGAAGCATTTGTTGTACATGGTAGACTAAAATGGTATGATGAGGGTATATGGAGAACAGGAGATGTTACAGCTGCTCATAGAATACAGAAGAAAAGAGGTACAAACGAATTTGTTGATATTGGTAATGATGTTAAAGCAGCGAACACAGATGCAATTAAAAAAGCATTTAATATGTATATGAATATTGCAGATGATGTTTACAAAAATCAAGTTGAAGAAACAAAACTATCAGAAGAACAAAAGAAAACAATATTAGATGTTGCTAAAAAGATAAGTACAGAAAAGTATGAGCAAATACTTTCTTTTATTGAAGACGGAGATATATATGGTGGTAATTATAATTCTTCATTAGCAAAACTAGAAAGGGTAGCAAATGCGCAGAGTTGATATATCATATGATGATGCTATACTTAACAAAGATGATGAATATATTGTCGGTGTTAATGATGGTACTACATTTAATGGTGTTAAATACAAAGGAGTAAAATTGTTTAATGGTAAAAAAATGTTAGTATTTGAAACAAAAGCAAATAAACAACTAACAATTAATCCATCATTTCACACATTTACATTAGAAAAAAAAGATAAGGAGTAAGTATGCAAAAAAAAGCAGACATAGAGAAGTTAAAAAAAGCAGGAGTGCTTTCTGCAAAAGCAACAAAAGCTCTTGAGAAAAGTGGAGGTGTTAGCAAAAGAAATGTTGCACCAAAGCGATTCTTAAAGACTGCTGATGGAAAGTGGGTTATACCAACTTTATATTTTAGAGGAGGTAAAAACACAAAACCTAGCAAAAAGCAAACTGAGTTAACTGAGAAAATAAACACACTAATAACAAAATACACAACTGAAAGGAAAACAGCATAATGGCAAAGGAAATAAACGCAGTATTTGATGAAACATCAAGATGGAAACCAACAGAGGAGGGACAATACCCTGCTCATATTTCTGGTTTATCAACTAAGGAAATGATGACAAAAGCAGGTGAAGCTATCATTGTTAATATGACATATAAGATAGCAGATGAAGCTGCCGACTTACAACAACTTGTATATGAGATGGATGGTTATAAATATAAGTTAGATGAACAAGGCAATAGATTACCTGTTGTTGATTCTGATGGTGAACAAGTTACAACTGATTGTTCTCATTTAGTAGGAGAAACCAAGTATGATAGTGGTTGGTTTATCTTTACAAGTAGTGAATCTAGTTCTAAAAATGGTAGATACTTTAGGTTGTTAGAGCAACTTGGTATTAAAGTAGAAGAACAGATGCTAGGAGACAAGAAAGTAAAGAAACTTGTTTTAATAGAGGAAAGTGATGTTGTAGGTAAACCTGTTATTATAGACTTACAAAGAGAAGAATATATAACATCGGATACAAAGCATCTTCCACCTGAACAGCAAGAAAAAAGAACAGCATTTAAGGTCAAGAATATTAATCCATGGCCCGAAGGTGTTGAGGTAAAAGCAGATGAATTAGATGGAGATGTGCCGTTCTAAATAAACAATAATAATATACTGAGGGGCTGACCGAAGTATGAAGTTATAATAGAGGTTTTTGTAGTGGTGAATTGCATCTCCTCGCATTATAATGGATAGTAGGAGGCTCCTCAGTTGAGGAGGAGTAAATGGAAAAAATAAAATATAATGATTTAATATTATTAAGAATAAAAGATAAACTAGATAAAGGTAAAAAAGAATACGGAGGAGATTTAAATCCACATGATGGTAGAGATTGGCACAAAGAAGCATTAGAAGAAATTCTCGATGGAATGGTTTATATTGCTGCTAAATTAATACAATTAGAAGAGAGGCCATAATGCAAACATTTTTACCCTATGAAGATATTAAAGAATCATTAAAAGCATTAGATAATGCTAGACTTAAAAACCAAAGAACAGAAGCATTAGAATTAATTACATCTATAACTACAGACAGAGGATGGCAACATCATCCATGTTTTAAACTCTGGGAAAATAATATAGATGCTTTAAAATATTATTATAATAATTCTGTTATTATATGGGCAGAAAGAATAGGTCAAAACTATCATAAAGATATGCTATTAGAAGTAGTAAATCCTTTATTTAAAATGCCAGTATGGTTAGGTAATAAAAGATTACACGCAACACATCGTAGTAATTTACTTAGGAAAAAACCTGAGTTTTATAAACAATATGGTTGGACAGAACCACATGATTTACCATACTACTGGTATGGATATGCAAAATCAGACCAACAAACTAATTTATTTATAACAGAGGAGGAAGAATGAGACAAGAAAGTCAAAAATCAAAAATAATGAAATGGTTAGATGATGGAAACAGCATTACACCAATACAAGCATTAGAAATGTTTGGTTGTTTTAGGTTAGCTGCTATTATACATAGTATAAAACATCAAGAAAAAGAATATATGGAAGGTAGAGAGTTAATAACAACTATGGTTACTAATAAATTTGGTGTAAAATATGGTAGTTATAAACTTAAATCAAAAAAGATTGTAACACAGAGAAATATAAAAGAGAGAAACTTAAAAGTTTTGGGATTAATAGTATAAACTATTTGAACATATATGTATTAATAGATAAATTAGGGGAGAGGGTGGCTTTAAAATCCTCTTCTCTTCTTATCTATTATTTATGGTCACCCTCCCTCCTCTTGCACATACAAAGTACCAAACTACACCAGATAAGGAGAAAAAATGGAAAGTATAAATAATAATAGTATATCTATAGAAGCAATGATAGAGATATATCAAAAACTTGTTGACAATGGCAATATAAAAGAAGGTGATGCTGGATATATAAGAATGAATCAATTAAAACTTAAATATAAGAAAGGACAAAGGTATTATAAAAAATGAGTACAAAAGAAGAATGGTTAAAAGTCCCAACAGCAGAAATTAGATTTACTAAAGATGAATTACAAAATTTAATATTAGCACTTGTAATTGCAAAAGACTCAGCAGAAACATTTAGCCTTATGGAAACTTCAAAAAGATTTGATAATATTAGAAAGGATATAGTAAAAATAAAAAATGATTTAACTAAAAAGGAGGAATCATATGAGGAGAAAAATTTCGGAGCAAGATAAACTATATAAAAAAAAACTAAAAGATAATAAAAAATTAGCAGATAAAGCATTAAAACAAGGAGTTAAATTAAAATGTTCTCCGGGCCGCAAATTTCTAAAAGATGTTCCTGTTGGCAGACTTGTTAAGTGTGGTAATAGCGAAGCAGTTGTTTATAAAAAAACAGATAGTTCTGTTATGGTGATTGCAACTAAATATAAAGATTCTTTTAGCAATGATGCATTTTACTATGGAGATAGAAGATGGGCACCTGAATCTGAAGTGGAGGTATTAGATTGAATACAAAAAATAAATGGACATATAAATCAATAGAAGACTCTCAATATATAAAAGATAAAAATAATATGTTGAGAGAAAATGGTAATGGATGGTGGATTTATAATGATAGAAAATTAAGTAAAAATAAAGGATTTAAGAAAGGAGAAGAATGAAAGGAGAAAGCAGAGCTTGGGAATGTCCAAGATGTGGATTTAATTATTTTAAAAAACAAAATTACTCTAAAAAAATTAATGAGTTATTGAAAGATAGAGACTTAAAAACAAAAACACAATTAAGAACTATTGCTCAATTAGTTAGAGTAAATGTTCCTTCTGATTCTGGAAGAGATAAATATTATTTCTTTTTATATGCAATGAAAGATGTTAATAATCAGACATTGCTATGGGGATTAGATGAATATTACAAGGGTAAACATTACTTAAAAGGTAAAGGTTATCCATATCTTAAAGCAATTATATTGTCTAGAGATAAAAACAAAGAGAGAATGTCAGCAAACGAAAGAAAGTTGATAGGCTCTACACCACCAATAATAAAATAGAGGATATAAAATGAGAAGAGAAGTAACAGAAGAAAATGATAATCCGTATTGCGTAGTATGTGATGATTGCGGATGTAAATATTGTTATAAAACAAACCCACACCTTGAAGGAGGAGAATAATGAAATCAAATATACAAGACATAATGTTTCCTGTTAAAGAAGTACCAGCTTGTATGGTAGATAGCAAAGGTCAATTAGACCATGTAGACAAAACAGGATATAAGTTTATTGTAAGAGAAGATACTGGAGATGTCTTATCTTGCATGACAGATAATTATAAACTTATTAATAACTCTACAATCTTAGAAAAGTCTGACAATATAATTAGTAAAGAAGGTGGTACAATAAAAGAAGTGCAAACTTTTGGTAGAGGAGCAAGAAGTTTAGTAAAGTATGAATTTAGTAAACATAAAATTACTATTAGCAATGGAGATATATGTACACCAGAGATAGTCTGGCAAAATAGTTATGATGGAACTGTTGGATTAAACATTATAGCAGGAGCATTTAGACTAGTATGTACAAATGGATTAGTAATTGGTGTTGTTGCTGATAAATACAGAAATAAACATATTATACAAAATATGGAATTGCAAGATATTGAAGGTGTAATTGAAGAAACTATCAAGAAAACAAAACGAATTATGAAAGATGAGTTTCCTGTTATTCATGGTACTAAAGTACAGCAATCACATATATTGGATATACTAAAGATGTTTCCATTACAATCATCAGAGTATATTACTAATCTATTAGTTGCAGAAAATCCTAATAACTTATGGGATTTGTTAAATGTAGCAACTAATGTAGCAACTCATGGAATGGATAGAAAAGCAGAAGCTACACATAAACTAGAAGCAAGAATCTATGCTAAGATTTGCAAGATGGCAAAGGTACACATAGCTAATGCCTAGTTTAGATTGGTACGAATGTCCAATTATACTTCCATATTATGGGGGGAAATACACGATGAGTAAAAGATTGATTCCTCTTATCCCCCCTCATCAACGATATTTTGAAGTATTTTCTGGAGGTTTGTCAATGTTCTTTAGAAAGAGCAAAGCGCAATGGAATGTATTAAATGATATAGATAGGAATATTGTTAATCTTTATACTTGTGTCTTAGAAAAATATGATGAACTTACAAATTATTTATTTTGGATTCCCAAAAGTCGTGAATTATTTGTAAATTATAGAGATGAGATAAAAGAAGAGAAATATTTTGATATTCCTGACCCATATCAAGCTGCTAAATACTTTTACTCTGTAAGATATAGTTTTAACAAATTAATACATACACCATTTGCTATGAATAAGGACTTAAATAAAGACTTTGCTAATGAACTTAAATATTCAAGGAAATTTATAGGAGGTGCAACAATAGAAAACCTTGATTTTGCAGAGTTAGTAGATAGATACAAACCAAGAAAAGGTGACTTCTGGTATTTAGACCCACCATATTATATTGCTACAGAAAAAGCAGAACAGAAAAGAGATTATTATATGAATACTTTTAATCTTGATGACCATCATAGAATGAAAGAATCTGTAGATAAAATACATAAAGGTGGAGCTGAGTTTATGATTAGTTATGATTACAGAGAAGAAGTTGCTGAATTATATAAAGACTATAACATACAAACAATTAGTATTGTATATGCAGGAGCAACAGATGAACATAGAAATAAGCAAAGAAAGGAATATGTAATAACAAACTATGAAGCATCTACACAATACAATATGTTTGAAACAAAGGAGGTAATATGAGTGAAGAAAATAAAGGGTTAAAAGTTTTACCAAACTCAGAAGAAACAGAAAAAGCATTATTAGGATGTACATTAATTGGTGGAGATAAAGAAACAGAAATAACAATGGCATGGATAAGAAATGATAATGCATTTTACTCAAGCAAAAATAAACAAATATGGAAAGCAATAAAGTATCTTTATAAAAATAATATAGAAATAGACCTAATTACATTATCAGATAAAATAAAAGACATGACAGGAGAAACAGATAGTTATTATTTGAGTGGACTAATGGATATTCCAACTACCGCTAATGTAACTGAATACGCAAGAATAGTATGGGAAAAATATATACAAAGAGAAACTGCTATTAGTGCAAGAAAGTTAATGGATGCAAGTTATGAAGACTACAAAGAAGTTGGCAACATATTAGAAAAACATACTCGATTAATACATGAACTAAAAGAGGTACAACCATCTAAGAAAACAGATATTTCTGATTTAGTTGATGATATGAAAGCAAATATTAAAGAAGGTGTAAATATTATACCATTTAATAAACCATATCTAGACTTTTCAGCAGGAGGTATGACTCGTAAAGAAATTACTGTTGTAGGTGGTAGGCCCGGACATGGTAAGACTACTTTGGTAACAAACATTATTAAAGGATTGATTGAACAAGGATATAGGGTTATGATGTTTAATCGAGAAATGTCTAATACAGAAATGTTGAAGAAGTTTGTTGTTATGGAAAGTCCTAATCTTTTATATGCTAATATCAGACAAAACGCAGTAGGAGAAAATAACGAAGTAGAGTTTGAAGACACAGTTGAAAAGATAAAAGATAAGTATAGCAATCTTATAATGTATGAGAACATAAGAACATTAGATGAAGCAATGAGAGAAATATCAAAGCATAAACCTGATGTTATTGTTGATGACTATATTCAATTGATACAAGTAGAAGGAGTACAAGAGGGTAGACGATTCGAGATAGAAAAGATTATGCAAGAATATAAATGGATATGTAAGTCTGAAAATTGTAGTGCAATACTTGTTAGTCAATTAAATCGTGAAATCGAGAAAAGACTAGACCCTAGACCTAGAATGAGTGACTACGCAGAAAGTGGTGTTATCGAACAGACTGCAGAGTCTGCTGTATTTGTATTTTATGGTTATAACTTTGACCATGAAAGATACAATAGATATGGTAGTGAAATTATTATATCTAAAAGTAGGTATGGTAGAGTAGGTACTTATCCTGTTGGGTTCAATGGTAATCGGTGTTCATTTTATACTAATAAAGATATGGCAGTAGGAGATGAACCACAAGTAAATGATTAACATTGCGTAAGAGTTGTAATGGTTGTTACTTTGAGCATGACAATATGTGTTATTGGTTCAAACTTGTTCAAGGTAACAGCCCAAGAATAATACCAAAAGAAACATTTTCTAAAGGATGTAAGCATTACAATAATAATGCTACAATAGGTAATAAAACTGGTGATGAAATGACAGATAAAATAATAGAAGTGTTTGATGGTGAAATTATTGGTAATAAATATAAACCTTATGTAAATAGGAATCATTACTATAAAAAGAAAAAATATACAACTCGACACAAATACACAGAAAGAAAGGATTTTTAATGCAAAAAGTAATTATAGGTATAGACCCCGGCAAAGGTGGTGGATTAGCAGTATCAGTAGATGGAGTAATTACAGAGTTTCATAAGTATCCAACAACTCAACAAGACTTGTATTATATAATGTATGAAATATTAGGTAACTATAAAGGCATACCATTAGCATATCTTGAGCAAGTACACGCTTTCCCTACAGATGGTCGTAGCAGTGCATTTAAATTCGGTACTAACTATGGAGTTTGGAAAGGATTGCTACTAGGTATGCAGATAGATTATAAACTTGTTGCTCCACAAGTATGGATGAAGTCATTAGGGTTATCAAAAGATAAAAAAGAACGTAAAAACGAATTAAAACAAATGGCACAAAAAGTTGTTGATAAACAATTTGCTGAATTAAAAAACAAAAGAGTTACATTAAACACATCAGATGCAATATTAATATCTATTTATGGATATATGTCAGAACGAATAGGTGATATGAATGTAGGTCAATATTTAAAACAATTAGAAAGGAAATAAAATGGATGAAAGTTTAATAGAAAAAACTGATATATTTTATCTTGATATACCATACTTGCTTAATATAAATATGTATTCATTAAAAGCATTTGCTATGCAATATCATTATAACTTTCAATTTTTTGGAGGATTACTTTGGTTTAGTTTAAACTTTGCTGAATATAATCAATTATTAAAAATAGGAATATGGAAAGTTTATTTCCAATTTGGGCCAGGAGTTAAACCATGATTAAAGATAGACAAAAAGAAAATATAAAAGATGTAATCAATGATATATCAGAACTAATGGAAGAAATGAGAGTAGCATTAGAAAAGATAATAAGATTACTTAGATAATTACCTTCTGTTATGGGTAACGGGCAGGCATCAATTCAAGTCGAAGTTTTGGTGTCTGCCTTTTTTTTTAAAAAGTTTCGTTATAAAAATCCATAAACTCATCAGAAGTTAATACTTCTTTTGCGCCTGGAGGTAACCAAGTTTTTATTCCTCGTTTAAAATTTTCTTCAAAATCCATTATCAATAAAAACATTGTAAATATAAAAGCAGGTGCATAGTCTCTTACAATATCTTCCAGAACATCATCTTCATCTGCTCCGAATGGTAATAAATTCATAGCTAATAAAGCAAACATACCAGCATGAATACTTCTTGATAATAATGGAGATGCTAATCCAAATAATGCTCTTTGATTCATAGGGTTTCTTGCACCAACTACGTTACCAAGTTTTTGAATTGCTCGTAATGCTCCATATATATCACTACTATAATACATAAATGTTGCAATTAATCCTGCAACGCCTCTAGTTAAAAATAAATTAGTAAAAGCATCTACCATTTTATCATCTGTTTTTTTAGATATAGATGGTGTATCTATATTTAATACTTTTCCTGCACCTCTTGCAGATTTTTTCATTATTTGCATCATCATTCTAGTTGGAAGAGTTAACCCACCTATCATAGGATATTTACTGTTAGTAGATAAAACAGCATTTCTTAATATTCTATATTCATCTTGAGTTTGAAACCAATCAAATTGTTTCCATTGCCAAAACAACCCACCAAATGCTCCTCTAAATGCTTTAGCTAAATGAGGAGAGTTCATACCAAACATATTAGAATACACATATAATCTTGCCATTTGCACTGCTTCTGGACTATCTGTATATTTCCATCTACCTTGAGGTATATCAATAAGACCCATGTCATATGCTTTTCTTAATCCCATATAAGCAGTTTCCAATCTCATTCTTTCTTCACCGCCTTTTAAAGTAAACATTGAAGAACCTGACATTCCAGCAGGAAACCAAGATATTCTCCATTGAACTAATCTATTTGCATAATCTTGTCTTAAACCTAATTTCATATCATTTAATAATTTTTTAAGATATTTTTTATCTGCTTTGTTATTATGCATAAATTCCCAAAGCAATGTTTTAATTCTTATAAGTTCTTCTACTTTTATTTTTTCTTGCTCAGACCTTTCAGATGCTCTTGCTAATATTTTATCCCAACCACTACTACTAGAAAGCCATCCATTTAAAGTAGTGTTTTTCCATAAAGCAGCCATATCTCTTAATGGTAATATTGCTTCTTTGTAATTAGATTCTGACCCTGACATTCCAATTGCTAACATATCTATCATAGCATTTCCAGGCTCAAGAACTCCAGTTTCTCTTACTTGTGATAATATTTCTTCTGCGCTAAAATGTTCATCTCCTTTATCAACTGCTCTTACAGATTGTTGCCACGGTTCAAGACCATAATTTAATATTGAATTTATTCTTTGAAAGTTATTTGTAAAACCTGTGTTGAATCCTAAGTTAAATCCAGTTTTTAAACTTCTCATAAATAAACCAGTTGATTTTATTTGTTTAGGGTCTGTAACGCCAGGTAATAATTCTGCTATACGTTCATCAGAATAATCAAAACCTAAAAATCCAGATTCAGTAAATTGTTCTCCTGTTGCATTTCTTACTTCATTAACTAAATATCTAACTAAAGATGGATTATCTTGTAATGCTAATATAGTTTCAAATGCTTGTATTTTTAATTCACTAGCATATATAGCTCTATATGTTTGGTCAACATAATCTCTCCATATGCTTCTATCTTTAATTCTTTGTGTATTATCTGTATATAAAGACCTATGTTTAGTAGATAATATTTTATCTGCCATTAATATATTTTGTCTTTCTGATTCTACAGATGGGTCAGAAAATAATTTAGTATTAAATGCATTTAAGGCTTCTTTAAGTTCTTTTAATTTTTCTTGACCTATTTGTATTTGTTCTTCTGCTTCATATTTATCAGATGCACTAGATTCATCATCATCTCTTGTATATTCAAAATTTGCTAACGTAGATTCTAATTCTTCAATTCTATCTTCTACTCCCTCAATAGCTTCTCTCATCATTCTATCATTTACTTCAGGTTGAAATTTTATAAAACCATAACTAAATCTACTTACTTTTCTTGCTAAACTATTTGAAGATAATAAATTACCTTGCGCATCTTCCCAATAATTATCTTGTATACCTGCCATTTCTACTTTAAATAATATCATATCTATTTCTTCTGAATTATATCCAGCTGATGTTAGTTGTTCAATGACTTTATTTCTTACTTCACTATATCTATTTATTACATCTTCATGTCTATCTTCTATTACTGATTTAAAAAATAATTCACTCCATTGTCTTTGGGCTTCTAATGCTTTCCATATACCCGGCATCCATTCATTAGGTGGTTGATATACAAACTGTCCTCTAAAATTTACACCTCTTGTAAAAGCAGCGTATTTCTTTTTAGGTTTATTAGTACCTTTAATTAAATCATAAGGATATACTCTATCTTCTTGAGCAGTATAAAATCCCTCTTCTACTTTATTAGATTCTAATTCTTTTTCTAATTTTTCTTTTGTTATATTTTTTTTAGAACGTATTGTAGATAAAAATGAATTAAAATTAGATGGTATTCTATATGCTAAATATGCATTTTCAAGTTTATTTTGCATTGGATTTGTTTCTTTAGAATATTTACCTTCTTTTATATCTAATTTTCTTTGTTTATCTAAATACTTTACACCCTCTTTGTCTACGTGCAGTGGTATTAAAATATATTCTCCACCATCTGCTCCCATCTCATGTCTTTCTGAAGGTTGTTTTTGTAATTCAAAAAACTTTTTACCTATATAAGAATTTCTCCATGCTTGAAATTTTTTAGGATTAGTAGGTATATCTTTTGGTATAATATTTCTTACTTCTGT
>Ga0209645_1000652_pt1 | contig 17815 bp, 25 predicted proteins | sample ETNvirenome_6_30_FD_184070 | JGI IMG/M metagenome (GOLD analysis project Ga0209645, IMG submission 184070) | Marine viral communities from the Pacific Ocean - ETNP_6_30 (SPAdes) (version 2) | ecosystem: Environmental > Aquatic > Marine > Oceanic | place: Pacific Ocean | collected 2013-06-19
ATTGCTTTGCCTCATTGACGCTTTCGTTAGTGATAACGAGAGCTTGTTCTGATGACTTGAATGGTTGCTTAGTAGTTTCAGATAATGAGTCTACAGTTTCATTTAGATTCGTTACTGATTCTTCTAAGGTGTTATTCTCAGTCATGAGTTGAGATATTTTTTCATTCAAGCTTTCAACTGATTCTTGTAGCTCTTCATTTTCTTTTTTGTATTGATTAGCTACTGAATCTTCGTCTGATGTAGAAATATCTTCAGCTATAACATTCTTTAGAGACTCATAAACTTTTACCGCACGGAAAGTTTCATTTGTCTCTTCAAGTTCTTTAACGGCTTGTTCCTTTAGCTCATTAAGTTTCATGCGAAGGAAACCACCAACTTTAGCTTCTAAAGCCTTAACTTCAGAGTCTACTCTTTCCTGTATGGTTTCTTCCACAATTGATGAAATTTCTTCAATACCAGTCTCGGAAAGACCTTCAGGTAGAAGTTTTGCGATTTTATCGAAATTGGTCATAGTTGTTTACCTATCTTCTGTATCTACTGCTGTTTAAGCAAAAGATTAGAAATTTTTTATTTTTTATTCAAAACTTTTTTCAGAGCATGTATATACATTCTCTCTGAACGAAGTTGGTCAACATCTTCAGATACTTGTTTTGTAGTTTCTGAAATCGTTTGGCTCTCCCCTAGAAGACCAGGAAAGGCACCTTGGCAGGATGGTTCTGACACCATATCCCATGTTATCATACGTAGGTTTTCATTTACATCATAAGAATCTTTATCAGAGTTATATGTAAGTCCTCCTACAGCTCGAGATGAAATTCCAATTTTTACACCAGCTTTCAAAAGCTCTTGAAGAACTTTTCCAGATGGAGTGTTGAGAATCTCGGCTTCTCCAATAACTTTATTACCTTCCATGGTAAGTCCAGTAATAATATGAGAAGCGTTTGCTAAATGTACAATTTCATTAGAAGGGTGGTCTAACTCACCAACTAATCTACGTTCGTTTAAAGGTACTTGTAATTTTTTAATTTCTCTCTCAAGTAATGGTTGAGGATAAACTCTTTTATTTCCATTTTGCTTTTCAGCTTCTTGAAACAAACCACGTACTACCATAGTACCGTTTGATTTAGACTCGGAAAGAATCTGAAGTTCTCCGAATGAGTAAGTATCGCGTAGTAGTTGGGACATAATTATTTTTTAAATGCATTCATGATGAACTTGTCTAAAGTTTTTTTCTTTTTATCTTTTTTCTTTTTCTTATTTTTATAAGGCTTTTCAGGGTCAAATTGTTTTCCTGCAAAATTAACTCCTAAAGAACCTACGGCTGTCATCTCTTGTAGTGCAATATCAACCATTTCGTTACAGTTCCACTTACGTAGAGATTTGTTTATACGGCTATTAGGGTCGTTTGCGGTTTTAGAAGAAGTTCTTTTTCTTTTCATTCCTGACATTCTGGCACAGAAAGATTTTCTACGGCTAGCTGCTTTTGAACCTTTCTTAAGTTTAGAAGGCTTAGTAGTAACAGCTGTTTTTAATTTAGAGCCTGGGTTCTCAGCTCTGTATGAGGCTACACCTTTCTTGTTCAAGCCACCTTCAGGGTTCTTGCCTTCTTTGCGTTGCCATGCAGAAGATTTTTCTTCTATCTTATCTTTGTCTTCGTCGTGTTCATCCTCATCATCTTGATTCCATGGCGCATCAAATGCGTCCTGTCTCCAATCTTCAGTTAGCTTTTTACCTGAAAAGAAATTCCAATCTTTAAGAGCGGTAGCTACCATAGGGTTTATATCCTTGTTCAAACCTTCTTCTTGTACTTTCTGTTCTTCTTTCGGTTCTTTCTTTTTCTTTTTTAGGTTAAGAGGTCTCATTTTCTCGACTTCAACTTTAGAAACGGTAGGCTCATGACCTGTATTATCAATATATGAGACAGCTTCAAATCTTGTGATTCCTTTCTTCCATCTAGCTCCACTTTTAAGTTTTTGATGTTTTCCAGGAACACTCATCAATGTACGGCTAATTTTATTACGAGGGTTGGTAGGAGGCGGAAGTGTTTCCTCTCCATTTGTTTCCTCTCCATCGGTTGAAAGCTCATCTCTAGCATCTATGTAATTTTGACGAACTTTGTCAATGTGACTAGCAGCGTGTCGAACAGGACCTAATTGAGAATGTTGGTCATCAAAACGTCTTTTAATCCGTGCTAGTCTACCGACATTTTTGGACAATTTTCTAGAAGCTTTTTGACGTTTAGTACCTTTAGAAGATGGTTTCAGAGTTTCGTTATTCATACGTCTTATAGCTCCTTCTCCTTCCTTTCGACCTAGTCTCTCAGCAGATTTTATAACCTTTTCATGGTCTCTAGCAAAAGATGTTCCTGAATCTCGATTTTTTTCTAATTTTTTAATTCTTCTTTTAAGTTTTTTAACTCCACCTGAGCCTTCTTTAAGAGATGGTTGCAGAGTTTCGTTATTCATCCCAACTCTTCTCATTTTTCTAAATCCTCCGCTTCGCGCTTCTCTTTTTCTAGCTCTTTCTTGAGTTCCATGCCTCATAGTATCCAAGCTCGTACTAGGTAGCATGTGACGTAAACCTTTATTTTTTAATTTTATTCTATACGAACCGTCGTCATACATTCTCTGTTCAGACCTTCTACGCATGTCTATCCAATTCCGATTATTAGTTCCACCGGGATTATTCAAAGACCTTGCTAGAGGTTTCTTTGGTTTTCTTGAACCTAAAGGGTTACGGTCTTTTCTGAATGGAGTAAGCCCTGTTTCGGCTTCTCTAGCCTTTTTGTATTCACTTCCACCTCTCAATGTAGGGTTAGTTCCAGTGACATTGGCTCTATCTTGAGCAGATTTAAGCTTGTACCTTGCTCTGGGAGTTTTAGCTACTAGAGGGTTTTGACCTTTATCAGGACGGCGATTATCAGGAGCGTCAATGTTTAGAGCATCTTTTTTACCTTCAATCTCACCTCTTCTCATTAGCTTTTTTAAACCTTCTTGAAGGTTTTGCACATAGCTATTGTCAACCGGATTATTTTTCATATCATAATATATAGTAGAAAAATTTTATTTATCTTGTACATCCATGATGGTATTATCACTTAATTTTCTTCCAAGAGTTCTCATCCATCTGTTACGTTCTCTGTCCCATGTAATTCTTTCTGATTTAAAACTCTGATTTTGCTCATCCATTCTTCTCATGAGACTCTTCTCTCTTATGATAGAGTATATCACCCAACATCCAAGAACAGAATGGTCTAATAAAATAGTTATAATTTCGTTCATATTTTATCTAGGAGTCCCATTTACTTTGGAGTCCCTTTGTTTTATGGTACCTAATTTATTTTTTTTCGTTTATGTGAATAGGGAAGGATGTATGACCTGCCATTTTGGCAGTATTGTAGCTAATCTAGGATTCTCTACGCTACAAAGTTTTCTAAGAAAGGGGTTGCAATATGAGAGGAGAGGTGTATAATATCTGTATATGAAATCAATCCCAAACTTTGATTCTTCCTACTCTCCGAATGAGAGCAATGAAGGTCTATGTATGCCCAACTGCACTGAGTGTGGTGATGAGGGCTTTATTCGTCATGGTGTTTTCGGCGAGCTTAAATCCGTATGCGCTAACAACTGCAAGGATTTTACCGCTTGCTACTTCTGTGATACACCTATGGAGCTTGAAACGTCTCCGTACCGAAATGATGTATGTAATAGCTGTGCTTATCGCGAGTTCGGCTCATAATATCATGGTATGTTTTTTTTTGGGATTACCTCACCCGCGCAAGCGGGTGGGGATTTTCAAAAAACCCCTTGCAATATCTTAAAAATCTTATATAATAAAACTCATGTTACCTCAAATCGACCTCAAAAAACCCGCTTTCGGTCTTTTCCCTGAAAAGGCTAAACGTGCCGAGCAAGGCTTATGTACTAACGAGCCATGCGACTCAGAAATAAAATCTACAGGAGATTTTAGAGACGGTATCTCAATAGATGAATATGGTATTAGTGGCTTATGCCAAAAATGCCAAGACGAAGTATTCGGAAACAGGAGCGAGTGGTAATGTTCTTATCGCTTATACTTGTTCTTGCACAATCTCCGTATGAGGCTATCAAAGCCAAAGACGGCAAAGAACGTGCAGATGATTTTAAAAATGCCGTAGAGGTTAATATACGTTCTGAGTGTAGAGAGTTGCTTGCTCCTATAGTGGCTTCAATTCGATACGCTGAGAACGGTGGCAAGGGTAAGGAATACGGTATTCTACACCCACGTGTTAAGCCTACTTATCGCTCTCAAGCGGGTTGGTGTTCAGCTACTGTGCAAAAAAACTACGATAGATGGATAAAAGCAGGTGCTAAGGGGAGCTTTATAGATTTTCTAGGTGCTAGGTATTGTCCTATCGGTGCAGACAACGACCCTGACGGCTTAAATAAGTATTGGGTAAGAAATGTTCGATTTTACTACTTGAAATTTACAGAGAAAACACTATAATAATATAAGATGAAACAGTCCAAATCTTTATATAAAATAGTCCTCCTAGTGCTTTTAGGCTTATCTGTTAGCTGTTCTAGCGCGTGTAGAGTAGATAGCGTTGAAGACCCTGAAGGTTACTATCAGCCTAGCGTCGATTGGTAAAAATCCGAGCGGTTCGGGGTGCCGAGTCTGCCAAAATGGCAGTTTATATTTTCCTAGCAGCCAGCCGCAGCGGCTGGGAACTGGTAAAAGTTTTTTCCTTTTTTACTTGTTATTAGCGGTAGGGAGTGTATAATTATTAACATGTTACCTGATATTACTTACAAAATTATTGACCGTTCATCTTTCACCTATAACGAAAAAACTCAGTTTAAATGTCCTCCTGATTTTGCAGTAGAGAGTCTATCTGAAATGTTATGTGATGATGAAGTCTCCGCTTTAAAAGAAGCAATGGGAAATCCTGAGATGGGATTCGTAGATGTTATGATGATTCATACATTTTGCATAGTCGCTCAGAAGGAACAAATAACACCTTTAACGTTTTTAGACCAAATAAGTGTAAATGTTCCACCTCAGTATATGAGAGGCTTTCAACGAGTAGGAGAGGCTTGGCAAAGAATGGGAATTATCCCTAAACAAGAAGTTCCTACTACAGAGGAACTCGATTCCATGTGGAACGAGATGTAAGTTTTTATCATTTTAACCACCTCTGCTAAGGGATTTGTAGGGGTGGTTTTTTCATTGGTTCGCGCCGCTTTTGGGAACTATAATACCCTATTTTAGCTTTCTACTTGATTTACGGGTGCGAGACTGTATAATATAAGCATAATGAAATCACTTACTACTGAAGAAATAGATGCAATCCTTGATGCGCTTGCGTCATGTTACCTGACTGAAACCCGCGAGGACACTATCGCTAAGGTGCGTTGGATTATGACCCACCCTGATAGAAATGAGTTCCTATTAAAAGGATACACTATAAAAGACTTGCAAAACCTTCTCGCGTCTGTATAATATTAGTAATGACATCAACAGAACCAACCTATTCAAACACATTTTCGTTCGACGAGTCTAGTGCTATTAGCGAGTACTCGTATTGCCCTGAATCACACATGTTTACAATAACATTTAGAAGCGGACACGAACATACTTACACCGGTGTAGAGCCATCATCTTTCGACGCTTTTCTAAAAGCTGATAGTAAAGGTGCTTTTCTTCACGAGCTTAGGAGTGTAATAGGTCAATGAGTGGTGTCACACTTACAGGCGCTCAGATAGATGTATTCAGAGCGCAAAATATCTTGCGAGGTCTTTATATGGAAGCCAAGCATAATATGCGACTCACAGCCAAGGCACCAACGTGCTATTCAATAGCTAAGAAAGAATTTGGGCTAAAAGGTAATAAGGTGAAAGTATATCATGACCTCGCAGAGATGTTTGTAAAAGCGGGTATAGTCGAGAGTTACAGAAAGATATGAATTAGATATAAATTAAAGAGGTGGGAAGCAACGTCACCCATAGAAGTTCCTAGGTTACGAAACGGTAAAACTTCTTGAACGTTGGAAAGAAAGAAATCTTCCCCCTCACTCCCCCTTTCCATCGGTTCGCGGGCGCTTTTTTAAAATTATGCTTGACACATAGGTAACGCCTTGCTATACTATGTACATATCTCGCTAACCTCACAGCGAATAAAGGTAAGTAAGGGAGGAAGTTTTTAGGGGTTCTTATAAAAACCCCTTTTTTTGACTTTTTTATATTGACAACCCGTCCCGAGTCTGTATAATATTATCAATGCCTTCTACACCTAAACTTTCTAAAACATCAAAGATGCCTGCCAAGTCTTGGAGTCTCCCTGCATGGGAAACATGTCCAGGAGCTAGGTCGAGCGGTAAGCCTGCCGAAGCTTGCGAGGGTTGCTATGCCCTTACGGGAGCTTATCAGTTTCCTAGTACTATTAAAGCTCGCGAGCACAATCTCGAAGATTGGAAAAAAGATGATTGGTGCGACGCTATGGTCAAGGCTATCGGTAAGGGTAAGTATTTTAGATGGTTTGATAGCGGAGACATCTACTGCATGGAATTAGCGGAGAAAATTATAGAGGTTGTTAGGCGTACCCCTAATTGTCAGCATTGGTTGCCTACTCGCTCGCATAAAGCTATTCAAGGTCTCTACGGTTATCTTACAGACTTTACGAAAGAATATTTTAAGCCTAATAAGTATGAAGCAGATGATAAGCCCGTACGTAATTATATGTATCTCCCGAATCTTACGGTTAGATTTTCTAGCGACTCTGTGCATGGTGTACGCTTGCCTAAGGAATTTGGTCGAAACTCTGTAATCATTCAAAAAGAGGAAGATTTTAAAGCTGAGAAAGGTTATGCGCTTTGTCGCTCATATACTCGGGGTGGTAAATGCGGAGACTGTCGCGCTTGTTGGTCTAATAAAGTTGATACCGTTGCATATGTAAAGCATGGTAATAGAGTAAACGCGAAGCAATTCGAAAAGCCTCTATACGTTTGAGATTATAGATATTTTCGGTTATTAGGGGATGAGGTGGAGCAAGTCGATTAAGTTATAGCTCCCTCTCCCCATTTCGGGTGGTTCGCGGACGCGCCGGAAAAATATTTTGGAAAAATGCTTGCAATGCATGGACGCGAGAGTATAATATCTTTATATGTTTCCACAAGATAAACCTTTACCAAAGCCTCACCGCACAGTCGGTGGGATTACATTCACCGCATCAACTGAGTTTTCATCAGCCTTCGGGTTTAGATGGGTAATCAAAGACCAACTAGGTCGTTTGCTCTCAGTAACTAACTGTCGAGGTAATTTCAACCGAGCTTGGAATAACCTGACTAGTCAGGATAACTCGTAACTAGGCTCGTTTCCTAGAATAAAGCAAGTCAGAATTCTTTTCCTCCTCGTAAGTCCCGTGGGCTGAGGGGGTTTTGCTTTTTTGGTCGGTTGGCGGTCGCAGCACTGCCATTTTGGCAGTTTATGTTTCATATTCCCAGACCAGGCTGCGGATGCTGGTACTGGTAAAACTTTCCGTACTTTTTACTTGTTTGTAGCGAGGAGAGTGATATAATATTTTCATGAGTGAGGGAGAAGCACTATCCATACCTACTAAAAAGAATAGTCCCTGTGTATATCTTCTCCCCTCTCATATTTCTTAAAATAATGTTTGACTTTTTTAGCGACGACATTATAATATAATCTCACAAACGCCAAACACATTTACCCAAACACAAGGATTCAATATGGCACAACACAGAACTATAGCCGAACGTAAGGAAGCTCTTATGGCTCAACTTGCTAGGCTTGAAAAAAGAGAGCAGGAAGAAACCTACTCTAATCACCCTGTTATTCAAGGTTTAAGAAACCGACTTTCAAACATCACCTCAGACAACCTAAAATTCCAACGTTGGGAAAACGAATGGGAAGAAAAGGTAGAGAACTTTATGACTCGCGCACAAGAATGGCGTGGTCGTGGTGAGCAAGCCAAAAACATGATGGCTATCGCTCGCAAGCAAAGAACTCGCGTCGAAGGCTTTATTGCTGATGCTGTCAAGCGTATTTCGCAAGGTGAGGAGGTTAGCTCAGAAGACTACAATGTCGAGAACAACCTAGAGTCCTATGAGGACTAATTTTAATGGGGAGGGGGTCGCAAGACCCCTTTCTCTTGTGTAGAAGTAAATATTAGGTTTGGGGGATTCCTTGGGCTACAACCCTAAAATCTCCCCTTTTTCGAGCGGTTCGGGGTGCCGCGAAAAAAAACTTGACAGGCGGTCATAAGCTATGCTATAATAACGGGTTACAACCACTTAACAATATATGAAAAATAAAATATATAAAACAGCTATTATCGGCTCTAATTTTACTTTAATAAACTGCGTTTTAAGCATCTGCGCGAGAAACGTGGGAAATCAATATAATTTAAATCATAATGTCTATGGGGATATACCATTTGACTTTTTTAATATAATTTAATTTTTTTACCCTTTATTATCAGATATGGTGTTACTTTAATAAAGAGTCTTAACACCTAGCAATGAGATGTACTCTTATATAAATGTTAATGTCTACACCCCTTATATCATTTGACTTTTTCCCTTAGGGTTCTGGAGTATGGTTTAGCGAAAAAATAAAAATTCAAAAAAGTACCTGTTTTTTACCATATTCGGCTTTGACTTTTTCTTATAGTCCCCCTGTATAAATATCATCTCTACTATCATTTAATTGGCAGTAGGGGTTTTTTTTACGCTTTGACTTTTTTGAGCAAGATGCAAAAAAATTTAATTTTTTCACCCTGTTTTTGGTATTTTCGCTTTGACTTTTTTAGCATCTTGCTCAGATGTCCCTAAAAAGCACTTAAACATTATTACGATATGTGTAACAAAAATTTAAATTTTCACATCATTATCAGAATATTGTAAGGTAAATCACATCTTTATTCCGAATTATGTTCGGGAATTGTTATTTTTATTCGTATTTTATTTTTTTGGCATAGTAAAAAAGAAAAAATGAGAAACAAAAAAATAAAAATCCCAATTCATACAAATCTCATAACAGTTTTTATATATTTTTTTTCATTAAGCTATAGTAATAAGATATGATATTGTATAAAATTAGGTGTATAAATGTGTTATTTTATCCTTAATTGATACTAATAGATGTATGTAATATTGTAATATATGGGATATTATACAAGTAAAATAACAAGGTATTTAATGGTATGTTATCTGTGTATATGTCTATGTTGATTATGATAACTGTGATGTCTGTGTGTGTATTTGGCTACTGTGTTTAGCGCAAAAAAAAGGGATACTGTCATTACAACAATATCCCAAAAAAAAAATAATATCTTACATATAGTTTTTAGATGCAAAATTTACAGCTCATAATTGATGTTCTTCCATATCATATAAGAAGACTCGTATTCCTACTTTTGATAATTCCTCTTGTCCATCTAGCATAACACTTTTTAAATGTTTACTCATCATATCTACAGGTACATCTTCTCTGATATTAATTAACAAATCTGTTAATATTTGTTCTAATTTTTCTTCTCTAGTATTCATGGTAATTCGATTGGTGGTAAATGTGGTGAACGTAACTCTGAAACCCACTCAGGTGGTTGGGTATGATAGTAACGTAATCGTGGTTTGTTGGCAAAGAACAGACGATAGCTGTCAGTAAGATTATTGTTATTGATTTTGTATTCGTCAGGCATACAAAGTGGAATTGGTGTACCATAATGGTAATCGAAACATTTTTTAAAATCATCATCAAATGATAAGCTAACCATGTGTTGGATAACATCATCACAGCCATGTGTGAATTTACCATATCTCTGAGAATATTCTACTTTGAGATTATGAGCTAGGGATAACAAAGTGTTGAAATTGGCACTTGATTCTCTAACCCACTTGGTTGTTGGGTGATTATAGTGAGCTTTTTTATACCGAGTCTTGTAGCCGAAATGTATAGCTGTCGTGGACAACATTTGGCAAGACTCAACAATCATTTTACTAACACGATAATCGTCATGTGATTTTGCACTTTGGTAAGTACAAATCTGATTATTGTAATCTTTGTCTAATGCAAATAGGTTCATAATGGTAATTATATCATAGTTTTTAGGTTTACACAACCCTGTATGAGCATATATTTATATTTCTTACCAATCATCATCATCTGTATATCCCATAAACTCTTTCCATTCTCCCTCAGACATAGATTCATTTTCCATAAACTCACCATTCCAACAAGAATATCGACCTCCATGACCACCTTCCTCAGCCCACTCAACGTGAAATCTCAAATGTGGAAACTTCTTAGATACTTTTTTAATCCACTCTGTAGGAGAACCCCAAGCAGTATCAAAAGAATATGAAGTAAATGATTCTGAATGAGAAACTTCAATTTCGTAACAATCCCATTTTGTTCCCCAATTACTATTACACCAACCATACCAATCTGAATTAGAATCATCTTTCATATGAGCCTTAATGTGTTTTTTAGGCATAGGTACTTGTGCGTGAAAAGATAGTTCTCTATAATCTCCTTTCTTATCTGTATCAGTCCAATCAAAACCTTTGTTTTTATCTACAAACTCTTGTCTATGAGGAAACTCACCTTCTATACTTACACTATTAGTACAATGATTTGGCATTACGACATCTCCATTAGTGTTTGTTTAATAAGTTTTTGAAGCTCCTCGTATTGAAATCCTAGCACCTCAGTTTCGTCCTGCAAGTAATCTATTTCATCAATAAGCTGTCCTAGCTTCCAAAAGAAAAATAGTTGTATTAAAAATACGAGTGAAATTATTGTAATTAAAATTATATCCATTTTATTGTTCTCCATCTTTGAAGTAACTTCCGAGAAAAGCACCTGAAAGTTTATCAAGCACTAATTGTAATTGTTCTATAACATGTTTCTGATGTTGTTTTTTCTCCTCATTCCACACATTATGGTTTTTAGCATATAAGGCTTCTGCCATATACATTGTTTGTTGGATAGCATACGCTTCCTCAGTAGTAATAACACATGATATGCCTATTGCAGATGGTGTATTATACTCTGTTAATCCGTCTTCTAATTTGTTCATATTCGTTCACCCTTTTCTATATAGGATTCACTTCCTTCAACTTCCCAATCAGCCCAAACTACTTCCCCTGTATGAGTTCTTATAACACAAACTCTATTTTGGTTAGAACGTAACTTATGGGATTGAGCGCGACGAATAGCATGACCAAGTTGCATATAAGCCCAACCCCAAGTGTTGTGTATAGGATTCCATTGCATCTCTCCATGACCGTTAGTCCAAGAAACCATAACTGTGTATGAATTTTCTGTCTGACAATGTATTGGTGAGAGTCCTACCTCTTGGGGCTGACGAACGTGCTTTTGATGTTTGTATTGTCCGTAATTCATTTTCTTGTAGTTTGTAATTTGGTTTCCAACATACCCATACGCATTTCTAATTCTTCCATGCGAATATTTATAATGTTGATGTGTGCTGTATTTTCATCTCTTTGTTTTTTGCGTCTTCTACGTTTTTCATTTGCATCTGAAAACATTGAAAATGCAACTATAACTCCTACGAGTATTAAAGATAAAAAAGTGAATATTATTAGTAGTAAAGCGAAATTTTCCATTGTGTTATTTTATTGAAAGCCTACATGGTGGTGTGTAAAATATTCCCACTCATATTGTTGTGTCATTTCATTCCAAACTAGGTATTGAACATTTAACATATACGTATTCTCAGTATCAAGGATACGTTGGTGTATATGGTTGGGTATTTCAATAGCCAATTTATATGTAGAACAACTTGTTAAAAAATTTAAAAAAAGAATAAATGTGAGTATTGAGATACCTGAAATCATTTTTCTGATAAACTCTGTTTTAGCGTTATACATAATCATTTGTTTCTCTTATGTCCTTTTCTTGCTACAGTTCTAATGGTATATGATTTTTTATCTTTACCATTCCAAATTCTTTCAAATATTTCAAAATTCAAATCTTTGTATTGTTTTTGTAATTTTTCTATTGCTTTATTTGCAATGTTTTTGTTCTTGGTTGTTTTCCAATTTTTAAATTTAGTTTTCATTTATGCCTCCCAATATTCAGATAGGTCTGATTCGAGTTGATTTATGTAAAGTTTTACTTTACCCTTTTCTTCTCCTAGTTCTTGTGATAAAGCATTTAGATTTATAGAACCATTTGGCTTTATCAGCTTTGGATTATTATGTATTGCAGTTACAATATCACGACATTCTTTACTAAGTTCTGTATCATCAAACATCACAGATGAAGCGTCAAGATGATACATTTCTGCGTCAATAAGTTCTTCTTCTAAAGTAACTTTATTATGTATAGCTTTCTTCTTAGTAATTGTAGCACCTTTATTATTCTTACAGTTCCACAAACAAGTTTTTAAATATTTATCAAATCCTTGTGTTTCTACAAATTCTTCAAAAGGTTGTAATACTTTTTTACGATATGCTTTTACTGCTTCCATACAAGCTATACATAAATCTTGATAACTATCATTGAAACTGTTAGTAACATTATCACCACCAATTCTATGTGCAATATGAAATAAAAGTTTATCGTATTTACGTTGTAAAATAGTCCATTCTTCTTCACTTATCATTATACATTACCTCCTACTTCATAATAAAGATTTGTTAGTTTACATTTTTGAAGTTTATGGTCATCATTATACTGTCTTCCTGCAAAATTAAATAATTGTGATACAGAGTTAATTTTTCTAATATCGTTAATCCTTTTAGTGTTACCTTTATACATCATCATAAACTCATTCTTTATTCTAGTAAACTCAAGTCTTTCAGATATAAAGGAAGGACAATCAATCATACTTTTATATTTTTTACTATTAGTATTAGGCATATGTATAACCTTCATACCACTACCTCTATTTGCATCACTAATATCACCTTCCATAGAAGCTCTTATTGAAGTTTTACCAAGTTCTTTCATATAAAACAATACATCAAGAATCATCAAAGGTAGAGTACATTTATATGTATTACTAGAATAATGATAATGAGAATAAGATTTGAACCTACGTCTTTCGGATTCTGTACCTTTTTGTAAATCAAAAGATTTACGAATAGTAGCACCATATTCATCTTGTGATAAATTTATATTGTATAGATTCTGAACCAAGTCTCTCAAATACTGTGTGGTAAAATATACAGAGTTATTTTGAAAAACTATTTTAGAGTTAGTATCATCTACAAGATACGCTTCCTTTATATCATTACCAACATAATGAAATGAATTTACAAAGTTTGCGATATACATTAAAGAAAGTGGTGGACACTTCTCATAGTTAGTTATTTTTTTATTTTTTCGTTTTGTGAATTTGCTCATTGTACTGCGTTGTTAAATATTTTTATAAGTTCGTTAAACATAGGAGCAACAAAATCTCCATCTGTTCCAATTATATTATCTCCGTATATGTGTTTAGCTTCCTCAGTAGCTTCACCATCAATATACAAAGTTACGTTATCAATGTGGCGTAAATACTTTTCTCTCATCAACTTTGTAAAGTCGTTGCCGATTTGTCTCTCATTTACACTACAATATGTATCACCATCAGTTAAGTTAAATATAACAACATTTTTAGTGGTAACATTTTTCTTTATCCAATTATGTAATGCAGGAAGAACAGCATATTCAGGAGTAGAGCTTCCTATACCATAAGTACGACCATCTTCAAACTTCTTCATCATAGGAGAGCGAGTTTTTAATCCTAAAATACGGTCTGTAGTTGCTTTTTTACTTTTCCTAGTATTAGAATATACTCTAGTTAAATTTGGAAAAGCTCCTTTAATACCCATATTACCTGATGCAGTATCAGCACTCGTTTTAGTGAAAACCTCTAATTTAATTTGGTCGTTCACAACCCTAGATATAGAATTTGCAAATGCGGATACAACAGCATTACAAATCTGAATCCTCTCTAAATTAAATGTCTCTCCTCCTGCTTGTACATAAGTTCCATTCTCCATACTTCCACTAGCATCAATTAACATTATAATTGTAGTATCTGATGTAGGGTTATTTATATGTTTAGAAAACACAGTATCATTAAAAGGAGTTTGATATAACTTCCTAGAACATAATTTACCTTTAGTGGAATACGCTTTACGAGGACGTTTACTTTCTAAAAGAAGGTTTATCTTCTTATTAAACTGTTCTTGTAATATATTTCTAAGCTGTACCACTTTTGCAGAAATGTTTTCAGCATATAAGTCCTCAGCGGACATAACATATCTTACTCCATTACCCATTGTACTTATTGTATTCTCCTAAAGTTAATTGTATTTCATCAGAATCATTAACACCTAATTCAATAGTGTGTCTAACATCTATCTCTCCACAAGAACATTCTCTGTCGATTCTACTTTCGTTAATTCGCATCTCATACTCACTATCACGACAAGTGTCTGAACAATCGGAATGATGTAATCTCATTGCGTTTTGCATTTTTTGGTCTGTGGTAGTTTCAGATACAAGACTTGATTTTGCGATATTAACAGCATTATTAGATGTAAAATCTACGCCGTATGTATAACCTTTCTGAATTAAATATTTAATAGCTAAATCAATTTGTGTTACATCTTTTTCATCTAAAGATACAGCACTATGTGTTTTTGCTAATTCTCTAGCATCTTCTACAGCTTTCCTAACATGTCTTGGTTCACTTATACTATTCCAATTATTTCTTAATATAACTCCTCCTCCTTCAAAAGCTCTTTTGATATATTTAGATTCTTTACTTGTTGAACCAAATATGTTGCGTACAGCTTTTCGTATTAAGTCCTCGCACTTGTTTAAATTAGACATACTAGGATTGTAATAGGATTGTCTCTTTTGAGAATATTCCACCTCATATGCATCTAATTCTTCATCTGTAACTTGAGATAAATAAGCATCATCTAAGGTTTTGTGATTTTGCAAAGGTGATTGTAGGGTAATGGCGTGAGTAAAATTAGTGTTAATTAACTCCTCAGTAGATTTGTTTGATTGGTTTGGCATTTTTATTTATGTGTTGTTTTAAAAAAAAAATTTAGTTTTGTGTTAGCAATCATCATAGATTACACACGAATAAGTATCTATTGAATTTTCATCTGAATTAGGTTCAAATTCTTCTTCTGTGGTATGGATTTTTATTTTACCCATAACATCAATTCTATCCACAAGTGTTGAAGTTATAGGAACAAAATCAGGTGTATAATTTTCTATAAATTCCTTTACACTCATAGGTCTAGTTTCTTCAAGGCTTTTCTCAGAAGGATTGTATTCTTCTTCGCTTATTTGAATACCTTGAGATAAGTTGTAATCAGAATCTTCTGATTCATGTTCACTTCCTAAAACTTCGTCTAAGTTTCCTGATATATCACCTTTGTCAGGTAATTGAAAATCTTTATAACAATCACGAACGTGTTTAGTAATTTCATCTTTAAACTTATCAAATATGATAGGAATATATTGCAATGGCTGAGACTCTAAAAGCTCATCAAGGTTTGGATATTTCATATCAATGTAATCATCTTTAAGAAAACCCTTATGATGGAACAAGAATTTATAGCCTGTATTTTCAATATTACGTTCATCAAAATCACCCTTATTATACTTTTCTATAAATACAGGAGCGTGTAAATTATCTCCTTTATCAATATACTTCTTTAAGTTAGGTTGAGTTAGATTATCAATTCTTACATCTTCCACACAATTTAATAGCATAGATAAACCTTTAATTGCGGTAAGATAAAATTGTTCTACTTGTGATATATCAGAGTCTTCTCTTTCTCCTGAATATATTTCTCGTAAACCTTTAAAAGTTGTGTGTTGATGAGTTTGTATAACCTCAAACAGACTTTCCCAACCATCATCATCATTTCCTACAAACGTAGATTTCAAAACTTGGTTTACCATATAATAACATATTTCAGATATTACAGAACCTTTTAATGATAATTTAATATGTTGTAACTCATGTATCATCAATCCAATAGTATGGTCTAATTCACCTTTTAGTAAAGTAGATGTTGGAATGAACACTTCATTGTTATCTGTATCTGCACAAGCAGAAGCGTCTAACGAAGTTGGATATGAGATACTTACATTCTTCTCAGGAACAATGATGTTTGAGTAATGTTTGATTAAAGTTTGTAAATCATACAAAACCTTTTCATCTATTGAATCAATATCATCTTCTAGCCACGCTTGTAGATAATCAGCATTTAAGTCTGTGATATTAAAATCTTCGATTGGCATGGGCTGACTCTGCATTACTTATTAAAAGTTATTCCTACGCTATCTGCGTATTCACGAATAATAGATGAATCTGAAACAATAGAAGAGCTATCAGTTTGGTATATAGATAGTAAAACATTCTCAAGGATTTGTCCTACTGTAAATTTAGAAACTAAAGGAATAACATCTAGTATCATACGAGTAGAAAGTGCTGTAGAAATCTTACTTTTCTTAACCAACTTATGTGTATATCCATAAACCTGAGTTAGAGGTTTCATTGCGTCAGAAACTTCACTACCATGTAATTTCTTAATGTATCCATTTAATTGTGTAGGTGTGATATATGGAATGTTGAAACATAGAAAACGGTCTTGCAAAGCGCGGTCTATACTACGAGTAGCTGAATACTCTAAACCAACATTTGCTGTTGCAACAAACTTAACATTGTCTGCAACTTTTACGATTCTATTTTCATCACGCTCCTCAACACGAATGTCTGCGCGGAAATCTAATAATGGGAATAAGATGTTTAATGCGTCATCTGATGCTCTCGATAACTCATCTAAGATAATCATAGTGTTAGGCTCTTGAATAGCTTTTAGTAAATCACTTTCTTGAAATTCAGTATCACCATTCTTTAATGTGAAATATCCAATTAGAGCAGAACGAGCGTCTTGTGTAGAACCACAGTTTATAATTACAGGATTGAGGTTTAACTGCTCTGCCATCTCAATAGCAAAAGTTGTTTTACCACAACCTGTTCCGCCTGTTAGAAGAATGTTTTTACCTGTTTCAACTAGAGATTTACAGATTTCTGATTTAGTTTTTTCAATTACGAAGTTAGAAGTCATAGTTTTGATTTTGTGTTTTAGGGGTAGGTAATCAACCTATTAGAAAAAAGTATTATATCACAATTTTGATATATTGCAACCCTGTTTAAAGGGTTATTTATATTTCTTATATAAACGTGATTAGTGTAAATGGAAATACCCACCACTAAAACGTGATGGGTATAAACACACTTTACAAAAACCTAACTGTTCTTTAGGAAGTATCTCACACGAGATTGTTTAAAAGATTTAAACGAAGTTTTAGCAGTACGAGAAGAAGAAATTGCTTTTGCTTCTTTTGCTGATAAAGGAATATTTAAGTTTTGAACTTTACTCCAAGCTTTTTCAATAGAAGTTATTTGACGAGATGTCATATCGGAAACATCAAACCCTCTCAAAGCATTTTGATTTTGTGCTGTAACTAACACCTTGCGATTACTTTCTGTTCCATTTGCACGATAGCGAAATGCACGAGGATAAATAGGTGTTGAGCGTTTAGCTGATTTAGTTTTGGTTTTAGCCATTGTATTATTATATTGTTGTTAAAAAATTTTGTTAGAAAATGTAAGAAGTAATAGTAAATTAACGCACCTAATGGATAGTAAATATGGTTGTTGTTTTTTCTGTACTATTACTCCCTACAATATATTATAGATAAAGGGGCGGAATTGTGAAAGTTTTTTTCATTACTATTTTTTTTTCTAATCCGCCCATGTACGC
>Ga0209645_1000653_pt1 | contig 17810 bp, 23 predicted proteins | sample ETNvirenome_6_30_FD_184070 | JGI IMG/M metagenome (GOLD analysis project Ga0209645, IMG submission 184070) | Marine viral communities from the Pacific Ocean - ETNP_6_30 (SPAdes) (version 2) | ecosystem: Environmental > Aquatic > Marine > Oceanic | place: Pacific Ocean | collected 2013-06-19
ATAGAAGTTGCTGAAGCAAGTCCTAGTGTTTTTGCTGACGACTTATATGATTACTGGGAAGATGGCGAAGACTTGTCAAGCATTATTGATGTTGTCGTAGTAGGTCAAGGTGCGGCAGGCAATGACTTAAATAGTCGTGTCATTAGAAACGTTATTCAAGCAGAAAGAGAAAAACACCCTAATAGACCAATTGGTGTGTTTTGGCAGTTGTCTGGTTGGGATAGAATTGAAATGCTATCTAATGTTTGGGAAAATCCACATCACTTGGACTTGTACGAAAAAGATGAACACATGACTAGTGTAATCAAACCGTGGGTTCATGCTCCTTCAGAAATGCCACAAGTTAGTGGACACTCGCCACATGACGCACCTACGCCAGAAGAGTTTTTACCTCAGGCAAGGTATTGGTGGAAGTCGGGTGGAGCAGGATACGAACAATGGTTAGATTCGCCTTTAGAAAATTATATTAAATCTTACTATATGGATGTATGGAATAGAGAATACACAGCAGTAAAAAATTTAGAACACATTGAGTATACTAGATTGTTTTGCGACAACAAGAATGTGCCTATTACTATTTTTCCTGGTTGGAGTTTTACTTGGGACAAAGCAATTAACTTAGGTGAAATACAATCAACATTGTCGGCTTTTGAATTATTAGGCAGACTGCCAAAAGATATTGTGTCAGATATTGACGGCTACTGGGGAATAGGCGAATGGGGTTCACAGTATGAAATATATGATGCTGGTTGGGATCGTGAATACTGTTACTACAGCGATGCTCTCAAAAAAGGAGCAAATGATTTACAAAAATTATCAACTAGTTCATTTGAAAAATATTGGGACGACCAAGAAGATAAATTTGCTGTAGGCAACCACCCTAGTTGCTATATTCACGCAATGTTTTCTAATAAATGGGTTAAGCCTAAAGTAAAGCAGATGCTAGAAAAATTTAATTGACAAAAGGACAAAGAAAGTATATAATACATTATGGAATTTGAAAACTTTAGTATAGAGATAGATAGCAAAAAATTAATTAATGACTTTAATGGTGAATTCTCTAACGGAGAAACTACAGTTATTGTTGGTCCTAACGGCTGTGGCAAAAGCACATTCGCACACGGTGTAATGGGAAGACCAGATATCAAAGTAGGCGGCAAACTAAAACTTAATAACATTGACTTACTAGATTTAGAAACAGACGAAAGAGCAAAAGCAGGACTATTTGTTAGTTGGCAATCACCACCTGAAATATCTGGTGTAACATCTTTTGGTTTAATTAGAGATGTTAAAAAAATTACTGGTAAGCAAATGGCTAGTGAACTAAAAAGTTTCAAAGAACTAATTGCTAACGTTGAATTGCCGGAGGACTGGCATAGTAGACAAGTTAATGTAGGCGGTAGTGGAGGCGAAAGAAAAAGAGCAGAAATGGTTAACCTTATGTCGCTCGATCCACGTGTTGCTATTTTAGATGAGATAGACACAGGCTTAGACACTAACGGCCTTATACTTGTAAGCAGTATTATAAACAAAAGAAGAGAAGAAGGCAAAATTAATCTTGTCATCACACATAACAAAAATTTATTAGATCATTTAGAGTTTGATAATGGATACATTTTTCGATCTGGAACTTTACTTAGAGTACCTCCAGAAGAGATCAAAGATACACTCACACATGGCTACAAGTAAAATAACATCACTATCTGAGTTATGGGAACATTATCAGACTGTACCAGTTAATAAACTTTTTGATACAAAAGATTCTGTACACGACATAGCATCTGTACAGATGAACGAGATCAACGACAGTCATAATGATATGTACAAGTCTGCTATATTTAAAAAGTTGTGGAATACTAGTGTCATACATTTAGAAGAAAACTATTCAACAGCAAAAAATGAATTCTATCAACCAGATTTGTTTGGAGACCTTGACGAATATCCTGATTACGAAATGGATGAAGTTATATTCAGCAACGGCAACTTTTATCATGTGAAAAGCAGTTATGGTAGAGGATTTTTTATATGGAAAGGACACTCTACTAACGATGCTGTTGACCAAGCATACAACAGTTTAGTAGGATATACCAAACCAACTATGCCTGGCTCACTGGCATCACGTTTAACGCAATCAGCACATGTATTAAACATAGATAAAAATATTGATATAAGAATAACATCTGATACTAGAGGCAACAACGAAGCATCACTAAAAGAAAAAGAACATTGGTCTATAAAAGATTCAGACGAACCAATACTAAACACAGGTGTTTATATTGTAAGAATTATGAAAGGCTCACATGCTAGGATTAAAGAAATACATACATCTATAAATTCTGTATATTGTAATAAATGGATTTACATTGTTGACTATGGCGCATCATTAACACTAGATAGGTATGTTAATAATACTGCTGGTGTAATTGACAGCACACATATAATCCAGTATCCTAAATCTAAATTAAAAATAAATACACATGACAGAGGAGATCAATGGCGTAATATTAATATTACTGCTTATCAAAATACTGTTACGGAAGTTAATGGAAGTACACTATTAAGGAACAGCGATAGTGCTAACTTTGTTGACGTCCATCATAAAGGGCATAATGGCTCTAGTGATATTAAATATAACTCTGCTATATACAATAATAATACCAGTAACTTTATTGGTACTGTAGAAGTAGAGAAAAAAGCAGTTGGTACTAAAAGCGACATGGCTAACAAAAATCTTTTAGTTGATCCGCTGTCAAGAGCATTTAGTAAGCCGGTGTTGCATATCAATACAAAAGAAATTGAATGTACTCATGGTTGTACTACAAGTAAAATAAGCGAAGACGAAATTTATTATCTTCAATCATTAGGCGTTGATAGAAATACTGCTAAAACAATTATAGCCAATGGACACATACAAATATGATTATCAGCGAAATAAGAGAACAGTTCAAAGCACTACAGCAAGGAAATGTTTATCTTGACAACGCCGCAACAAGTTTAACACCCAAAGTAGTACTAGACAAAATGTACGAGTACTACACAGAGTATCCAGGTAGTGTACACAGAGGTAACTACGAATGGGTAAACAAAGCAAGTGAAGAATATGAAGGTGTAAGAGGGAAAATACAAGACTGGTGTAATGCTAGTAACTATACTGTAGTCTTTACATCTGGTGCTACAAATAGTTCAAACATAATTGTACATAACGCAAAGCAATTAGGTATAACTATGTTCCACACTTGCCTAAATGATCATCACGCAAATATTGTTCCGCATAGATTAGCAAACACACCTGTTACTGCTAAACAATTCAGCAATAACGGTTTAGTAGATGTAAATGACATACTAGACGGCGTCTTAGACGCACACATGTTACATCTAAGCGGTGTTTTCAATGCTACGGGTCAAATACTGGATGTAAAAGAAATAGTAACACAGGCGCACGATAAAGGGGCACTAGTAGCCTTAGATATGAGTCAACACATGTCACATAGTAGTTTAGACGCCAATGATATTGATGCTGAATTCTATTATTGGTCAGCACATAAACATTACGGACCAACTGGAACAGGTGTACTATTAATAAAAAACGAATTAGTAGAACGCATGGTACCGCTTATTGGTGGCGGAATGCAAGTGTTGAGTGTAACTGAAAACAATTTAGTCTTTAATGAAAATGCTACAAAGTTTGAAGCAGGCACACCTAATGTAGCAGGTGTTATCGGAATGGGTGCCAGTATTGATTTTATGAATAGTGTTGGAATGGATAACATTCACAAACATGTACAGAACATGACAACAATGATATACAATGGTTTAGTTGAACGTAAGGTACCAGTTGTATGCGACGAGTTACCAGCACTTCAAAGAGGCGGACTAGTAAGTTTTACTATTCCAGGTTTACATAGTTTTGATGTAGGAACAGAAATGGGACTATACGGAATTTATATTAGGTCGGGTAAACTATGTGCCCACCCTGTAGTAGATGCTTTATCAACAAGCGGATTTCTTAGAGCAAGTCCTGGTATAAACACAAACGAAGTTGATATTGCTAGATTCTTTGACGTACTGGATTCGGTACTGACAAATGGATAAGTTTGGACACATGGACGATTTACAAAAGTTTATAGCAAATAAAGTCAAAGACAAACTTAGAGATATATTTGATCCAGAGATACCAGTAAACATTGTTGACTTAGGTTTGATATATCACGTAGAAATAAACAAGGAAATGGATTGTCAAGTGTTGATGACATTAACAGCACCTAACTGTCCTGCCGCAGAAATACTACCTGCCGAGGTATATGCTAACGCACAGAGTGTGGATGGTGTCCAAAAGGTTAATGTAGACATTACATTTGATCCTCCCTGGACACCTGATCGCATATCAGAAGAAGCACGTTTTACACTAGGCATAGACTAAATAATCGTATCACAAAGGAGAAAAACAATGACAAGAATAGCAAGAACTGTACCTAACGTAAAGTTTCCTGTTAGAATTGATGACGACGAGTCAGGATTCAAGTGGGGAGAAATTGACACAGAAAGTATTTTTGCTGGACGTAGAGTATTAGTATTTTCATTACCAGGAGCATTTACACCAACGTGTACAATGAATCAATTACCTGGCTTCGAAGCATATTATGATCAACTTAAAAACTATGGTATCGACGATATCTATTGTGCGTCAGTAAACGATACATTTGTTATGAATGCGTGGTTCCGAGAACTTAATATTGAAAAGGTAAAGGCTATACCAGACGGTACTGCCTCGTTTACAAGACAAATGGGATTCTTAGTTGATAAGAGTGCTATTGGTTTTGGCCTTAGGAGTTGGAGATACGCAATGATCGTAAATGATAAAAACATCGAAGTTATCTTTGAAGAGCCAGGATACGGTGATGAGTGTGCTGATGATCCATACCTCATGACAGATCCAAACACAATTTTAAATTACTTAAAAGAAGGCTTACTTCCTCAAGAAGACGACTAAAGGATTGAGCATTCATTAGAGTGCTCAATATTTTTATGGACGACGGTCAAGTACAAAATATAATCATAATTAATAATACAACATTGTCTTATGACGAAGTTGTAGATACATATCAACTAACTACAGACTACGGCAGTAAGTTCTCACCTAGAATACAGAAGCCACCGTTGTGTATGAATATGTTTGAAAAGTATGGCACAGCACCTGAAAATGCCTGGCGTAACTTTTTATTTGTTTGCGGACAAATGCCATGGCAGTCAGTTGTTAGTACAGAAGATCTTAAAGACAAATATCATTTTACAGATAAACTTTTATCATTAGGAACAAATTATGTATATGTAGATTTAGTTTTAATTACTAAAAAAGATATATGTAAACTAGTGTATGACAAAAATCCTACTAGCAAAGAAGATATAATTAATCTACTCAAAGAAGAAATAGCATTCAGAGAAAGATGCTCTAAATATGTGTTTGATACAATCGAAGACTATCCGGATATGGATCACTATGATCTGGATCGTTATCAAGAAATAGTAAATACATATAATGAAATCAGATAACTTAATAGCAATTGACTTAGAAATAGCAAGTACATGTAATGCCGCATGTCCTGTTTGTATTCGTAGACAGTCAGGCGAAGTAGCAGATTTCCAACAACAAATGCGTACACTCGAAGATGTTAAAAGAATATTTGACGGTGTAGCAAAACAAATACAGCACATACAACTTTGCGGTAACTACGGTGACCCAATGACGTGTGCCGAAATACTTCCAATATGTCAATGGTTCAAAGAACAAAACCCATTTATGAGTATACGAATTGCTACTAACGGTGGCATAGGTAAACCAGATCACTACAGACAGTTAGGCAAGTTAGGTGTAGAAATGGTGTTTGGTGTCGATGGTGCTAGTAACGAAATACTAGACTTACATAGGGTAAATGTAAATTACGATCGTGTAGTTCGCAATATGAAAGAGTACATGAGCGAATGTACTAGCATACATCACGAGTGGCAGTATATATTGTTTGACGAAAATAAATGCGATGTAATTGACGCAGTTAAAAAAGCAAAAGAATTAGGTATAAAAATATTTTATATTAGGCATCCAAACGGCTTTGCTGACCAAGAAGCAATACCAGTTTATAACTTTGGAGGCAAGTTTACGCATTGGTTAACACCTGTTACTGATGAGTGGCAACCATGGTTAGATCAGCATTGGGACCTCACAAAGGAACATACCTTTACTAACTTATTAAATGCTTTAGAAAAAGTAGAGCCTATATATAAAGAAAAGTGTTATACCGCAGACGTACCTAGCAAATACACACCTGACGAGCCTATGAGTTATGATGGTATGACACTTTTTGATGTTGAGTTAGAACCGCATATGGTTGATCACATAAGCAGTATGACACATCAAGAGTGTTACTCGTTAAACTTTCATAACAATAAAGATATTCAAACTGAGATGTTAAGCATTTTTATTAGTCACGACAACTATGTGTACCCATGCTGTATGATCGGTAGTGCGGTAAGTAGAGCAAAGCAAAACGACTACGACGGGCACCAACAACACATAAATGACTTACTAAATGTTATAACTGTAAACGAATACGAAAAATTTAGTGTAGCAGAAAGAAGTCTCAAAGACGTTTTAGATAGCGGTATAGTACACGAAACATACTATAAACAACTACAGCAGGACAATGCTAATGCTTACTGTAAATTAACGTGCGGTAAGTGTGACGGATCAAGAAGTCAATATCAAGTAGTCTAACCCCAATAAATAGTAGTATGAAAATTAGACTAATATGGAAGTTTATTCCTATTCCTGTTTTCATAACAAATTGGATGCCAGAAAGATTTGCTGGTTATCATATAGTGGACATTGTGCTAATTCGCCCAGATTACAAAGACGACGAAGGCCTTATACAACACGAATTAACACATGTGAAGCAAAATTTAAGAACATTTATGTGGTCCGGAATAAAACAATACTGGAACAAGAATCATAAATTAAATAGAGAATGTGAAGCATACGCAGTTCAACTAACGTATGTCCCTGATGAAGATTACGATGTTATGAAAACTAGATTTGTGAACTACATGTACACAAAGTATAACTTAGGAATGAGCAAAAATTACATAAGACGCAGATTCGAGCAATATATAATTCACGAGGTCGGAACAGGGCGATCGTAGACTCCAAACTCCGATTTTTGCGAAATCTCTATTGACTCTCCGTTAACGGACATTATTATGGTTAAAATAACATCATGAGGGTACAACAAGTATTATTCACGCCGCAAGAATGCCAGTACATTTTAAACTTAGGCATAGGCGAGCCTTATACAACTAGGATCTATCCAGAAGTATTTGAAAACAATTTAAGTACTATACACGATCGTACTGCCATGGGCCTGGAAAGATTCGAACTACGACGTAAGACTACTAACACGGATTTAGACAAACACATACCTGACTTAAACTGTTCTGGTAGGAAATTCTTAGAAAACAAACTAGGAAAGTGGGTAAAGGGTATTACGCAAGAGTGTAACTTACTGTCATACGTTAAGGGCGACTTTTTATACAAACACATAGACAGTGGCGAAGCAGGCAGTGAACTTGCTAAACGCCAGTACACTATGATAATACAGTTAAGTGACCCTACAGAATACAGTGGCGGAACGTTTGTTATAGGTGATTACAACTTACCTAAGACACAAGGCCTATGTTGTTTGTTTGACGGTGGTAAACAAGTACACGAAGTAGAACCTATCACTGACGGCACACGGTTAAGTATGATAACTTGGTTCGAGCAGGAGGACCTGTTAATATGAGCAAGTTGTGGTTAATAGGCGACAGTTTCTTAACACGTTGCCAGCATACACAAACAGGTGAGCGATATGTAGGCGATAGTTGGACGGAGCAGTTTGCCAAAAACATAGACCATGATCCACAATACTACTGGAGTTACGGCAGTTTGAGCAATCAAAGTATACTGCTAGGCTTAGACTGTGTTTACAATGAACCAAGATTTGACATAACCAAAGACAAAGTATTAGTAGGCTTTACTGCTACCAGCAGACAAATAGTACAAGGTAGAGCAGGTGCTCCGCCATTTGATCGCAAACGTGGATTGCGAAACGAAGTAGAAGGCAGTATAGTTGGCACAACGTTTTTAGATCAAACACAATTTCCAATGGGATTAGGCAATGCGTTTCACTTGGATAATCAAAATGATCCACTGGTAGGCATGTTGTTTAATATGCTGACACCTGAAATCAAACAGTTGGTACAAGACTACTATGAAAAATTATACCCAATAGAGTTTGACGAGTACATGCAATGTATGACCATTGACGGTGCTATTACCAGAGCAAAGCAAAGAGGCATAGACTTAATAGCACACCCAGGCTTTATAGACTATCCTTATTGGAACACAGACCAATCAGTAGAACACAATTTTGATTGGCATAATAAAGAAATCTTTTCAGTACCCAGTTACAACATAGGGTATAAATATGCTGTGGAGGAAGAGGAGCAGTTTAGATTATACAGTAATCACATGTCTCCAGAAACAGCGAAACAATACGCACAAACATTTACGGAATATTACAATGACCAGAATAGTTAAGCCACACTCAGAAAAATTAGATGATGTAGTTATCGAAACAGCCAAAGGACAAGAATTTACTGTAGGCGAAATCAAACACTCCAGCAGGATACAAAAGAGTGCCACACCAAAGCAAGACCTCAGTTGGTATATCAAATGGGTAGCAAGTATTTTTATACTTGCCAGTATGAGTATGCGAGGCATTGAGGGTTTTCAAATGTATGACCTCATACTAAGTTTAGTTGGTGTAGCAGGTTGGATGTGGGTAGGCTTCTTGTGGAAAGACAGAGCACTCATATTGTTGAACGGCATAGGTATCATACTGTTTACTAGAACACTCTTCCAAGACTATATAGGGCCTTGGTTGTTGTAATGGAACCGCACGACCCGGCAAAGAACATAACACAACGCAGTGACTTAGAAGAACTTCGTGGTGATTATGACAAACTGGGTGGCTGTAAATTAATACATCGTAACCAATTACCAAATAACTTTTTTGATGAAAGCAGTTTAATAGACTTTGCTAAGTGCTGGCTATATAACGATGACCCTAAGCCTGTACACGATTTCAAAGACGCAAATGAAAACTTAAATCCAGATCAGATGGTACATGCTGGTGGCATATATACTTTTGCCAAGTTCCTGTGGCTAGCAGAGGACTTACAAAATAACGAACCTCATATGCCTCCGCAGGCACATTACATAAGAAATGTTTTACTGGAGGACGAACTTATCTGCCACCCAGGTAGTATTAAAGTCACAGTACTAGATTATTTTAAAAAGGACTTTACTTTGCTAATATGGAACAGCAAAGACAGGTTTCCTAATGTAGACATGCTGTCGTTCGACGAGTGGTGTGACCTTGTGCCTATACAGAATACTAGTATTATGCGTACGCCAACAACATTAGAAGTATGGACAGATAGTGGTTTCCATAATGATATAGAAGATTGGTATAGAGACTTTCATTCCAAAGTTACTAATAAGTTTACAATATTCATAGGACACGACAACAAACATTCTGGTGCTAGTGAGAAATGTGCTAGAAGCATACGCAGATATAATAAAGATATAGAAATAAAATTTGTTGACATTAACAAACTTCCCATGTATAATAGAGACTGGGAGAAGCAGACTACAGAGTTTACATACAGCAGATTTTTAGTACCGCACTTAATGAACTACGAGGGTGTTGCTTTATTCTGCGATGACGATTTTATATGGGATTGCGACCCAATAGAAGTACTATATAGTATAGATGTAAATAAAGCAGTAAGTGTAGTACAACATAACTTTAACAAGGACCTATCAGGTACTAAACTGGACAATCAAAAAAATGTTATGTATCCTAAAAAGAATTGGAGTAGTTTGATGCTATTCAATTGTGCTCATCCTGATTGTGCTAATTTGACGCCAGAAATAGTAAATAGTAAGAGTGGACAATGGTTACACCAGTTCTATTGGACAGATAAAGTAGGAAAGATACCGCATACATATAACTGGTGCGAAGGATGTTGCGACTATTGTACTGAAGCAACAGAAACAATACATGAAGCAAAAGTTACACATTATACTAGAGGAGGCCCATGGCTAGAAGGAGATTGGTCGCACATACAGGCACTGGAGAAATGGCATAGGGTCGCATGAAGAAAGCAGTAGTACTAAGTTCACCCGGATTACTTACCGGAACAGGTAGACGTAATACAGCACGAAGTCCAGGCGCCTACATGGTAGCAGATAAAATGCGTCAGCAAGGTTATGAAGTTGAAAATATTGAATTCATAAGTGACTGGCTATCAACATTTGAGAACATAGCACTATTCCAAAGATTATTAAGAAGACATTTTAGAGGCGGCACTGATAATGTTATCTGTCTAAGTATTACAGTAGGTCATCATGACGTACTACAAAACGAAACCTTGTTTAAAATCTTACAACACGAAAAGGCACAAAACAATGTTAGGATTGCGGCTGGCGGTGTTTACAGACAACAAACTGTTGAACGTTCTGTAAGTAATTCATATAACGGAATCAGAGAACTATCCCAAATAGTAGACGCATATTTTATTGGTCGATGCTTAGACGTTTTTGCTTTATGGTTAAACAAGGACAACAAAGTAAACGAGTACTTTCACTACAACGACGGCTACAGTGATTGGTACAAAATAAAAGACCAAATAACTGTACCCGAGCCGCCGATAGTTATGCCAGACACAGGTGAGGCAGACTGCTGGAACATGCATGACATACTCAGCATAGAACTCGGAGTAGGTTGTAAATTTAATTGTAGTTTTTGTACTACACCATTTAAGAAAACAACTACAACATTTCAATCGATAGATAATTTAGTCGAGACACTTGATACAGCATTTAAAAAATACGGCATTAGGCATTTTAATATTGTAGATGAAACTAGCAACGAAGTAGACGAAAAATACGAAAACTTATTAACAGCAGTAAGGCAACTAGACTATCAACCTAGGTTTACGGGTTATGCTAGACTAGATATGGTTGCGGCAAAGCCGTATCAAATAGAACAAATGGCCGAGATAGGAATAAGAGGATTGTTCTTTGGCATTGAATCGTTTAATGAACAAGCCGCTAAAATGATTCGCAAAGGCGGACCTAGGCAAAGACTATACGATGCCTTAGCAGAAATTAGAACACAAATACCAGATATGTTTAGATTTGGTTCTTTCATTATAGGACTAACAGGAGACAATGAGAAAAGCATCAAAGAAGGTTTTGATCATGTAATAGAAAACGAGTTGTTACATAACTATTATGTGAACCCTTTAACTATTCCTGTAATAGCAGAGGACGACTACTGGGCAAGTGATATCAGTAAAGACCCAGAAAAGTTTGGCTATAAAATCACAGGCGAGTACCCAGGCAACTTAAAGTATTGGAAAAACGACTGGACCGATTGGTTCAAAGCAGTAGAACTAACTGACTCTATAAAAGAACACTTATGGTCAGGAGAACGTGCTACACCATTGAAGCAATATAACAACTGGGAGTATGTCAAGGACAGAGCATTAGGTAGCACACTAACGCCAGAAGAATCACTGGGCAGTAATACAGCACAACTTAACGCAAGAAGTTGGCAACATATCACAAACTACATACAAAGTAAAGCAAATGGCTAATTTATGGATTACCGGTGATAGTTGGGGAGTACTGGACAAAGAACTTCCGGAGAGCCACTGGGTAAACTTTTACGCAAAACATTATAATTTAAAAAACATATACTGTCTTGCTAGGCAAGGCATAGCACAAGACATGATAAACTATATAACTCATTGTGTTGTTAGAAATACAGAATGGGAAGGCAGAGAAGAAAGATGGTCAAATTACGATGACCATATTATTATATTTCCTACAACACCTACTAGAATAACATATAAAAAATACTGGGATTTGGATAAGTTTGATGTAGAGCAAGGACCACATAATTTAAATTGGGACTCAGGCGCACACCACGAAGTACAAGAGCACCCTTGGTTTACAGAAGAGCGGAACCAACGACTATCAAACTTGGAAAGCGAAAACTTTACATCATTACACGCAAGTAACAGACACGAAGATCGAATGTTAGTAGAGTTTGGCTCAGTTCACCCAGAAGAGTTTTGTAATTGGAGAGATACAAATCATTTAGAACACTTAGTAAGAGAATTACACATGTGTAAAATATATGGCAGGAATTTGCCAACGTTTGGCGAAGTATTTGGAAGTAGGGTGTTTCCAAAATTATCGCGAGAACAAGTAAATCATCTAGACCAAAAGAGACACTTGTTCTATTGGCAACATATTAGGGACAATTTATGATATCACCTTGTATAGGAATATGTACACTAGAAGAAAATACTTGTATAGGCTGTGGTAGAACATCAAGTGAAATACAAGAATGGCGTGGCGGCGATGACGAAACACATGAAAGAATTTTAAAAGAATCGGTAGCAAGATTAGATAACTATGCGTATACACATTGGGTAAATAAGTACAAAGCAAAGGTTAAAAGACTGAGACTTAAATGACAAACATCAAAGACATGGACATCTGGGTAGTAGGTGATAGTTACTGCCACGGATACAGGACAGCAGTTAAAGACTATCAGTTAAACAAACGTGTTAAGAAAGACGTTGGTAGTCAATACGATTGGTGTTTAATGCTTAAAAAGAAATACAAGAACTTAAAAGTTGGTGCTATCACTGGAGCAGACAACTTAACAATCAGCAGTCATCTTAATCACATATTAGAAAATCACTATACAGAAAATATGTTTGTGATATTATTATATGCGGCGCCTATGCGTGATACTGCTAGACTAAATGGTATTACAGAGTATAACACTTTTGACGTAACCGAAAGTCTTAATTGGCAAGCATCAAGATATGGCCACGAAGTAGAATGCGGTTGTATGCCTGATCCAAATAAACCGCCAACCCATACAAGTTTTGGTAGTGGATGGAAACATGCTTTCTTAAATCAAAAAGGACATTGGCCATGGGAAGGCTTTGCCGCTATTCCAGAGGACATGGAACCTATTGTCAAAGACATTGAAAATCAAATAGGCACAGAAGCATACGACAGTATGACTGATTACAAACATTTCAAAGGTCTTTGGAACATACAACACGAAGCAGAAACAGTTTATAGTATGTTAGCAAAAATGACTATAAAGAATATTCCTTTTATATGGGGTTCAGCAAAACACTGGTACAAGCCATATGACAAATTTATAACTATTGCTGACTACTGCCGTAAAGATTTCAATAGTAGTTTTATTAATATTGATTACCTAGATGGTGCTAGGCGTCAGCACAATGATTACAGCATGTTTTATGTCAATCATTTAAACTTAGAACAAAACTATCAATGGGCAGAAATGTTTGATAAGAGATTACAGAACTGGCGCAAACCCATAGCATAAATATTGTTATGGCAGTAAACAACAAAGACGATTTTCTAAAACATCGTATAGAACAAGAAGAAAAGCACTTTGCTACAGGTGATCCTAAAAACCCTTTGGCAAGTATTTTAACTGTAGAAGTTAATACCACAGAACTTTGTAATAGGACATGTGTGTTTTGCCCACGACATGACCCTAAAGTATACCCCAATAGAAACTTACACATGACTGTTAAAGGTGCTACTGTAATTGCTGACCAACTAAGATCAATAGCATTCAAAGGCAAAGTTAGTCTTAGTGGCTTTGGTGAGAACTTACTAAACCCAGAGTTTAAACGTATTGTAAGCACGTTTAAGCAACGTTTACCTAAAGCAACAGTAGAATGTAACACCAATGGTGATCGTTTAACTAAGGAAGTAATAGACGACTTATTCCTTAGACACTTAGACTTTTTGTATATAAACCTTTACGATGGGCCAGAACAAATAGATCACTTCGAACCAATGTTAGTAGACATAGACAGAAGCAAAGTCAAATACAGAGCACACTATAACGAAGAAGATTATGGGTTGTTCATAAACAACAGAAGTGGTACTATAGATTGGTTAAATATAGATGAAGAGGATATAACTAAACTTCAAGGTAAGCGATGTCACTATCCTTTCTATAAAATGTTTGTAGACTGGAATGGCGACGTATTGTTCTGTAGCAATGATTGGGGCAAGGAACATGTAGTAGGTAACTTATTACAAGAAGATATACGCAATGTTTGGCTTGGAAAAGAAATGCGTAAGATAAGAAAACGTCTTGCTAAAGGAGATAGAACACACTCGCCTTGCGATAAGTGTAGTGTCAACGGAACACTATTTGGCGAAAAAAGTTTTAACATTATACAGGATTATGAAAGTAGCAATAACAGGTAGTACAGGATTAGCAGGCAACATAGCAGGTGTTATAGAAGCAACTCCATATATAGGCCAATCGCATACTGTCGACAGACTCAGGATCGAACAACCAATTGATTGGGAACAATACGATGTGTTTATTAATTGTGCCCATGTAGATTTTTGCCAAGTAGAACTACTAGAAGAATGTTTTGAAAGTTTTAAAGCATACCCAGAGAAAACTATTATAAACATATCTAGTAGAGCACAACAACCAAACATTAGCAAAGGCACAATGTATGCGGCACAAAAAGCGGCACTTACACATTATGCTAACAATTTAATTTACAATAACGCAGAAAAGAGATGTAGAATAATGACACTACATTTAGGCCTACTTAATCATCCTACAATACCAAGTTTAGATTATAACGAAGTTAGTGGTTACATATTAAGATATCTTACTTGGGATAGTCATTTTGAAATACCAGAAGTTACTTTACAACATAGTGCTAACTATCTGGCCGTACAAGCACAGAAAGATCTTGACAAACTATTAGAAGACTAGTAAACTATACAAATGATATTAACAATCGAAAATTACGACTTAGATGAAAAGATTTCACACAGCGATACAATTTATAGTATGTGTGAACATTATGTAGAAGTACTTAACATAGGCAATTACGATTGTACACTTAGTATCATATTACATGACGAAACTGATCTAGAAGGCCTCTGGGGATACTGCGACTGGGACGTACAAGAACAGTTAGCAGAAGTACACATAGCAATGAACGGTCCTGCTTGGGGGATTACATTAGCACACGAAATGGTACACGTTAAACAAAATTTACAATACGGCATTACAGCAGAAGGACCTGCGTACGATCTTGAGTACGAACTATATAGCAGTTGGCAGGCAGAACATGAGCCAACAAGATAAAACACTTTGGATTGCTGGAGACAGTTACGGTACATTTGACAAAACCAGTGACATACATTGGGCAAAAGAACTTGCTGTATATCTTAAGTGTACTCGCATATTTAATCTAAGTAGGGGCGGCTTTGATCAAAGTGCTATAAACTTTACAACTGAATCAATTATAAGCAACCACAAATGGCCCGGAAGAACAGAGGACGAGTTCTTTAGTTTTGATCGCGACATACTTTTAATATTTTGTACAACACCAGATCGTTTTTGCCATTTAAAAAATCCATGGAAACAATTTGATCCTGAAATAGGAATTGCTAATCTTAATTGGCATACGCCGTATTTAGAAAACCAAGAACCGATGCCGTGGATAGAACACATGCCAGAGGACAGTAACTTATATAGTCAAACTTATAACAGTTTAGTTGGCGAAGAGCCTGTACTAGATAATTTAGATTTAACCGAAGACGACTTGTCATATATTAATGAATCATTTATAACACACGACAACAAGTGGACACAAATTAAAAACAGTCAGCAACTAGGCGGAGTTGTAAAGTATTTTGAATCCTATGCCACAGGAGCAAAGTTATATACACTTAACAATAATCACTATATGCCTGGTTTGGAAAAATACAACTTACCAAACTTACACGAACTGATAGGCGACACACCTGACATACCCGGCGAAACATTAGTAAATCATTTAACGCCAAAACAACATAATGATTACTTTGATAAAGTAGTAGAACACTTATGATGCTTCCAACTGGATATACGTTTTCGCCCAAACTGAGATTGTTGTATATAGCAATGGAAAGGTGCGGAAGTAAACATGTTAGAACTTGTATGACTACAGTAGATCCGCAATGCGAACATAACTACGACATAGATGGTTTCTTACCAGACTATACAGATAACCTGTTAGCAGTTATGCGTAACCCAACAAAAAGATTAGTTAGTATATTTGAATTGATGTACTTAAAAGATCGCGAGCCACCAAACTATTGGTTTAAGGACACTGACGTAACACCACCATGGATGCCTACTAGTAAAGCAGATGCTGATGAAATAATAAAATGTTTTGAACACTTTGCTTTACAATTAAATTGTTTAAATGAACAAGTACAACTAGATCGTTTTGTAAGACCGCAATGTCATTGGTATACAAGATCAGATATTGAGTATATAGACATAAGCGAAATAGAAACACACTTGGGCATAACAAAAGAAATACCAATAGAAGTAGAAAGAAAAACATCAATTACTTACGAAGAATATATGAATAACGAAACAGTAATACAAAATGTTTGCGAATTATATGAGGAGGACTTTCTTAAATTAGACTATAATCCAGTGCCGAGTGATAAGTACAAATAATATGATTCTAATGATACACGGCGCAGGAGCAACTAGTTTAAGTTTTAACTACATATCCTTATGGCTTGATCAAGAAATACAAACCATTGATTACAAAGTAGGCGAAAGCAGAGAAGACATATTTAACCGAATTGAGCGACCCGAAGACATAACATATATAATGGGTCACAGTTACGGTGGCTTACTTAGTGCTATATGGTTAGATCGAAATCCAGACCATAATGTAAAAGGACTTATAACTATAGCATCACCATGGGAAGGTTCGCCTACAGCAAGAATACTTAATTGGTTCTTAAGCGATCCTGTATGGCATGATATGAAACCCGGTAGTGACTTACTTAAACGTGTAGCAGAAATAGAACTAGAAATACCTGTAAAGAATTTAGTTGCTCACCCACAGCAAGGTGGAAATGGGTTAGCAGGTACAGGCAAGTCTGAAAACGATGGCACTATACCAGTTGCTAGTGCACGTAATACTCCAATAGGATTTACAAGAGTTCGTAATGTGGAGATACCGCATGGGCATTCAGAGATACTACAGAGTTGGACTACCATAGAAGAAATACGCAAGTTCTTAGACGACCCAGTAGGCGATACTAAAACAGAACAAACATTGCGTATTGCTCAAGCAAACATCAGACCTAAAAAGGTCGTTAAAGGATATTAATTGGTGCGTCAGGACTACTACGAAACGTTATTAAATAAACGTGCGGTAGAGCGGTGGCACGGATTTAGTATACCAGAACAAATCAAACACACCCTTAGCAACAGCGACGAATATAGATCATATCAAAGTGCGATAAAGTATGATAACGATTTAGACATTCCTGAATACAGAGATCACTGGTTAGATTATATAGAAACACAAGACGGATAAATACTAGTAACAACACGGAGGCAGGCATGTCTGATTTATCCATTCCTGAAGTTGCTACAATTCCCCAAGTAAGCAAAAACAATCACGTTTTAGAACGCACTCACAAAAACCCAAGTGGCGACATTGTGGTTAGTAGAACTACATTTACAGCAACGGTGTATGATCATTCTGGTAAATTGATTACAACGCACAATAACTATACAGTGAATTATGTA
>Ga0209645_1000655_pt1 | contig 17785 bp, 28 predicted proteins | sample ETNvirenome_6_30_FD_184070 | JGI IMG/M metagenome (GOLD analysis project Ga0209645, IMG submission 184070) | Marine viral communities from the Pacific Ocean - ETNP_6_30 (SPAdes) (version 2) | ecosystem: Environmental > Aquatic > Marine > Oceanic | place: Pacific Ocean | collected 2013-06-19
AATTGACATTTATTAATTCACCTCCTTATGCTCGTATTTATCAATCATTGCTCTGAGACCTTAAAGCTCTAATCGATGCAATATTTACTAATCTTTCAACTTCTTCTTGACTTGCCCCTGCTGCCCTTGCAGTTTCTCTTGCAGTTTTTGCTGCTTCAAATACTACTCTATTTGATGCTCCAGTTTTAGTTGGATCTAATTCAGTTCTGGCAAGTTCCTGTGCTTCAGTCGCAGTCAAATTATCTAGTCCATCACTAAGACCTTTTGTTGTTGCTTCCTTTATAGTTTTTTTATCTATTTCGGCAGGTTTGGTTGGTTTACTTCCACCCCTCATCTGATATGATTGTGCAACTAAACCACTATTAAATCTTTTGACAGGTTTAAATTGTGTACTACATGCAGATTCACTTATTTTTCCTTCTTCTATAGTATTAGCACCCAGAACTCCAGTGATTACTGGAAGTTGTTCATCTTTATCTAAAAAATATCCAGTCACCCATTCGCCACCCCATAATGCAACGGATGAACCATTTAAGTTTCCACTCGAAGTCGATTGTTCTACAATAGCCCAAGGTAAATCTTTATCACATACTTCATCACCTTTGGAATGTTTTCCAGGTATTCTAACTTTTACTCTATTGTTATGTGCATCTTTCCATGATGAAGTTCGCAGATATTCATTCCAATTGGGTGGAATTTGTCCTAGAAAAAATCCTTCTGGTAGTGATGCGCTTCTCATGATTCGTTTTTAGTAGTATAAAGACCATAACTATCACGAGCCAGTGTCAGTGATGTGATAGATCTTGTTGGTTCATAATGATGACATAAATCAACTATTAAGTATTTACCACTTTGAACAGGGTCTTCAAAACCTTGTGCTTTCTTTGATTGTGTGATGATTTCAAAATCACAGTGAATTGTGTCTCCTGCTCTCAGATTTGGATTGCACGGAACTTGAATATCAATCAATTGACTGAATAATATATTATATCTCATTGCTGCCTGTGCCCGATAATCTTTCGGATCATTATTATCACCACCCGCGACAGTTTGTTCAAGTGTGCCAATATCTAATATATTATAATTTGTTTTAGTATATGCGTTTACGTCAGGTGCTTCTGCTGATTTTCCTAGAGACTTTACCAATTTACCTTCAGTAAATCTATATTCAATTTCAGTTTCTTCAAAAGTTTTTGGATTGAAAAAAATGTTTCTCGAATAATAAACTCCTTGATTTAAGGCATTCAAAACATTTTGATTTTTTCTAATAACAGAAGATAAAATTTTTAAATTATCACGATTACTTGATATTGATCCTATTAACCCCTCTCCTTTATAGTATCTTGCTTTAGGTTTAGTGGAAATTAAATTATCGATGGATTTAAAATTAAATCCATCCTGAGTTTCAAAAAACAAAAATCCAGCACTATCTTTTCCATTAACAGATTTTGATCCGAGATTACAAATGACTTCAAAAGCAGATTTACTATTGCCGACAAAATTATATGCATTAGCAGTGGGTTGTATATTGACAGAATTCAATTTCACAAACTCACTTTTTGAAATTACAAACTCACTTAAAATATTATTGACAGATTGTCCAATGTTTCCACTATATTTTCTCACTACAGTTGATTCTGAATTAAGTTTTGCTCCTTCAGAAAACAGACTTAATAAAATTGCTTCCCTTTGAGAATTTTGATCTGGATTACTAACACCATTTACGAATAGGGGTCTCTTCCCAAAATCAAGTGTTCCTAATGCAGATTTAATTTTGAATTTTACCTTTTCTCTTCCTTTAATTGGAAATGCGTTATAAATTGTACCGGCTCTTTCTTGCGGATCATACTTACTATCATATGAAGCAGAACCACCACTATCCACGACTATCATATTTGCCGTTATATTCGGAGACAGTATGCTCTCATAATAATCAAAGGCAACAACTTTTCCTCCTATAAAAACTTCACCTCTTTCACTAGAGATTGACATGATTTCGTATTTTGATGCTGCGGCTGCTTGTGTCATTTTATATTATGTTAAGGTTGTTGTCGGGACTGGAATATAATTGTTTTTAACAACTGTTTGTACAACGATCGTAGTTTCTTCATCATCCTCTTGACTTATTGCACTTGCAATTTGAGTTGACCTAGGTTCTGTTGGTGTGATTGCATTTACAGTTTGAGTGCTGGCACCAGCATTTGCCTGACGATTCAAATTTCTCATGTGTTGTTTGATCATGCTACGCATGATTTTTCCACCACTCCACTTTGCACCACCCTGTGTGAGATACCATAAATCCCATCTTATTTCTGGTTCTCCACCAGGACCATAGTTTGGTGTTGGTGATTTTCCATCTCTATTTGCAGCAGCTTCTGCATGAGTCATTATGTTTCGAATGTTAATATCACTTTCTTTCCAACCCCATGCAAGTGCTAATCTTGCTGCTTCGAGAGTCATTGAATTGACTTGAACATGTTTTAGTGGAGTTTGTGCCCAACCTTTTCTTTCAATATAACCATTATCTTGACCCGTATGTCCCATTGCATTCGCGGCAATTGCAACTGAACCAGTATTTCTTCTCCATGTATGTCCTGGAGAATTTCTATCTGTAGCATATCCTTGATTATAATGAACCTTTCCAGAACCATCTACGAAAGAATGGTATGGTGTTGGGCGTCCATTATAACCTATGCCACCACTCCAATGAAAATATATTGTTTTGGGGTTTCTTCCTGGGTTAAATCCAGGATAAGTTCCCCCACCACTTTGTACAGATGTAGTAACACTATGGTCATCATCTCTGTTAGATGCAGACGTATCATTAATTGGTTGATCTGCGCCTGCTCCTGATGGTGTTTGTGCCGATGGGTATGCAGATCCACCACTTTGCACTCTATCAAATCTTTCTCGTTCTTCTTGAGTAAATGGTTTTTCATAAAACGTTCCGGTATTTTTATCAAGAATCCCCTCTTTACCACCTTGCATTGCTAAAGCTTGTCCTTTATCTGAATACATGAAGTTTGCAATATCACCTTTACCACCTCTCAATTTATCTACCGCATTAATAATATCAGCAGCACTATCAAATGCTTTTTCTATTTGTAATAGTATTCCTCCAGTTAATTTTCCAGAATCATCAAATTTTGCCAACCAATCATACTTGCCTTCTTCCGATGCCGGACCAGTAAAAGAGTCAAATAAGTCAACGACAACATTTTTCACACCCGTAAAAAAGTTTCCAATAGTATCAAAAAGTTCTTGATTGTCTTTTACAAATTGTTTTCCTTTCTCTATGAGACCACCCACGGCATTAATAAGAATACCACCAAGTAATAATCCACCAAGGGCAAATAATTTATCAAAAATACCTAAAGGAGCTTTTGCCAAAAGATTTTTAAATTTATTGCCACGAGCATTAGATTGTTTTGACTCTAATTCTTTTTCTTTTTCTCTTTTCTTATTAAGACTTTTTGTTTTTTCCTCTCTCTGTTGTTTATTGGTCCTCAATTTATCCTGATTTTTATTTGCTTTTTTGAGAGAATCTAGAAGATTAGTTGCGTTTTGTTTTAATCTTTTTGCGATCCCACCATCAATAACTTTCTTTTTGAAAAATTTCGAACCTTTTACAACTTGTTTACCACCTTGTCTTGCAACTTTAACACCACCACGAGCAACTTTAGCACCACCCTTTGCAAAGAATTTACCCGTTGATACCGATGCTTTAGCACCAACTTTTGCTCCAGATACAGCAACTTTAGCACCTACAGTAGCTGCCTTCGCTGCTCCGCCGATTATTGCTTTTCCTGCTCCTAATGCTAGTCCTAATAGAGGTAAAGGCATAATACTACACCGATATTCCGTAAATTTCAGGGGTTACTAATCTCGAACCATCGAACGGATTAGAACTTGATATTGTGGGTGCTTGAGTTGCAGGACCTCGATTCACATTTACCTCTGGTTTTGGACCTTCAATTACTTGTGGTGGTAAATTTACAATTCTAGTTCTACCTCTCTTACCTGATGCAAGCATTTGATATATTTTCTCTGTTCTCATATTATTAACAATAGATCCATCAATATTTGGAGAGAACAATTCTGGTCCTCTTTCTCCGACCAAATATGTTCTTCCTGCTGTTACAGGACCACCGAGTTCTCTAAATCCAGCAATATTTTTATCGGTTAAAAATTCTATTCTTGGTTCTTGTCCTGGAAGTGGACCATCTCCTGCTTGATATTTTCTGAATGCTGCTCCATATTGTCTCTGAGGTTCTAACCTCTCCAATAATTTATCTTTATCTAATTTTAAGAAATTAACTGCTTCATCATATTTTAATTGAGCCATTGGATCCCAGTCTTCAAATTTTTTCCGGGCAAAAATTCCTTCAATTAAAGTTATTCTAGTTCTGGCTCTCCCTTCTCTTGCTTCTTTGCTATTTTGATCACCAAAAATTCTAGAAATCGGATTTTGATCTACTTCAAAGTCTTTTCCTTTTCCTAATCTAGGATCAGCATAAACAGCATTTGGACCAGTGATTTGGTCATACTCGGCAGTTGATGTAGCTGTTGCTAATACCAATGCCATAGCTGCTGCAAGTGGACCTATAATAAATCCAACGAGACCAGATATTGCACTAATAAATCCAATTATTTTACCTACTAAAATTGCTCCTCCAATAGTCAGTAATATTTTTGCCAACAATTTCCAATTTTCTTTTAATATATTGAAAAATTTCTTCAATTTTTCCTGATTTTCTGGATCCTGGAACCATGCAAAAGCAGCATTAAGTGCTATGCCTTTGCCAAGAATTCCTATGAATGCTAATAATTTTTCAAAAATATTTCCAAGAGGAGATATAACTTTTTTAGTTGCTTTTTTGGCCGTAGAAACTATAGATTTTGCAGATTTTTCTAGTGCAGTTTCTTCTCGTTTAAATCTTTGTTTAGATGTTGCTTCTTTTGCATCTTCACTTTCTTCTTTTGCTTCTTGCTCTCTTGTACCAAAATCCTGTGCAAGTTGCTTTTGAATTTCTACAAGAATTCTATTGGTTTCTGATAGTGTAGTATTTAATTGTGCCTTATCTTTTTTTTCTGTGCTGTCCGGTAATTTTTTCCCTATATCACTTTTTTGAGTTTGAAGTATTTTCTTCAGTCGTGTAATTTTATCTGCATTAATTTTTATGTTTTCAGTATTTGATTTAATTTTTGTTGCATTTGAACCAATTAATTGCTGGTGTTCTGGAAGAATTTTTTCAACCTGATTTACTTTAAGACGAGTGGTTCTTACAATACGAGAAAGTTTGCCAATTTTACTTTCTTCGCCCAAAGCAGAACCTTCCTTACCGAATACTGCCGATGAGACATTCGTGACGTTTAGTTTTGGTGTTTGCTGCTCTAGATTAGTTTCCACTCTTTTGTTGTGCCTTTAAGTTTTCTTCTTCAATGTATTGTTGAAGTAGTGCCAGATAAATGTCCTTCTCCCAAGGAATCATGTTTTCAATCTCTGTTAATGAATATTTATGATGCTGAATCAAAGCAAAATTAATCTTAAAGTATGACTCAAGATTGGTATGAGCCATACTTAACTGAAAAAAGCTGCTAACCCTTCAAGGAGAACTTCAGACTCTACACCAGTTTTTGGATTTTTAACCGCAATTTTGTGTGATAATTTTGGCATTGTGGTGAAAAAACTTTCAATTTGTTTAAATTGTTTGGTATTCATTTGCTCCACAAAATCATTTAGTTCTTCTGTGGTGCAATCAGATGCTTCCCAACTTTCTTCTTCATTATAAACCATTTCAATACAAGAAGTAATCATTGAAAGTGATTGAGAAATCTCATTAGATGACTCACCAGTATCAAAATTGTTTTCAATAAATTGATCGAGTGATGGATACTTAAGTTTCATCGAGAGATTATCATCAAGTTTGACAATATTCTTATGTCCTCTAGTTTTTTTAATTTTAATGTCATCAATATTGATTGACATCTCAACTTGAGTTTCGCCATCATCAGGACAAGTTACATTAACTTCTACTGTTTCGCCAACAGACTTCGCACGAATATTCAGAAACAAGTATTCCATATCAAAAGTTGCTAAAGATTCTACCTTAATATCTTTTGTAAGAAGACAATCACTAATGATTTGAATGATTGCACTGGTAATCTGAGTCATGTCTTCAGATTCCATTGCCATAATAAGAATTTTTTCTTCTCTTACAAGGAAAGGTCTATATTTAATCTTCTTTCCGGTAGAAGGCAACACCAACTCATAGGTCGGTGTATTAATCTTGGGTAAAGGCATAGTATGTGTAATACAAGTCAGTAATTTTATTTATGGGGGTTATTTTATCAGAAACTTAGAGAATCTCTAAAATTACTTCCGGTTAATCCTCCCTTTTCAGATACATTTTTAAGATCATTCCAAAGCCAAGAATTACCAGTTGTTGTTCTAGTTTTTGTAGATGTAATTTCTTTATCAAACAAGTTTCCAAAGTTTCCAATACCCTTATAGTCTGAATAGATTACAACATTATTACCGAAACGTTTGGCTCTATAACCCTTACCATCGGATCCTGTGAAGAATCTTTCTCCCCCATTGGGAATTCCATAGTTAAGATTGGCTGTGTTTTGTGTTACTGCCTGATCACCTGCGGTTCTTGCTCTTCTTTCGTCTCTATCAAGTCTATCTTTTACTGGAGTGTTAGGTGGATTTTGGGGTTGATTTGTGGGTTGATTTGTGGGTTGATTTGTGGTAGGTTCAGCAACATTATTTTGTTCCGGGACACCAGGTGGTGCTGCATCCTGGGGAGTTGCCGCAGTGCCTCCCTGATCACTTGTAAGTGAAGTTTTCTTATTCTGCACTTCGATGCCCTGTGTTGGTGGTGCATCATTTGCTATACGAGGAATATCACTAAATTCACTTATATTTGCTTTTTTGATTGATCCTCTGGGATTTACAATATATCGATCATATGAAAATTGCACGGTTACTTTTAATAAATCTGCGGCACCATAAGCAACCGGAATCGCCGTGACTAATTTTGGAAATGCATTAATGAACTGATAATCTATTTGAGAGTTGAAATCTTTTTCAAACTTTGAGATGAACATCGTTTGAACTTTATAAGTGCTTGGATATGTCATTCTCCTATAATAATTTTCAGTTAATTCATCTGCTCCACTACCACCAGAAATATAATCCATCCATGATTCAAATATTCTTAAGTTGACATAATTAGTATCAACATAAAATGTGAAATCAATATCAGTATATAAACGAGTATGGGCAAATTCTTGAGGAATTCCCATAAAATTATCTCGAACCTCTCCGGTTGCAAGTGAACTTGTTGGTAGTGATGCTTCGGAACAAAGAAGACCAGTTTTTCTTGATAAAAATAATCTTACATCTTCCTGAAAACCTATTTTCGTTTGAATATAACTCATAAGAGTATTATTCAAAGTAGAAAAACTGACCATATAATGATTAGTTTGAGAAAGGTCTCCTACTACCTCTCTCATACTCCTCATAGAGAATTTTTTGACTATTCTATTTGCCACTCTAAATACCTTATGAGAGTCCTATATTATTAGTTATTTAGATGTCTTATAAGGGAAAATATCGTCCTTCATATCCTAACAAGTATAGAGGTGATCATACCAATATCATCTATAGATCTTTATGGGAATTGAAGTTTATGAAATATTGTGATAGTAATGAGAATATATTAGAATGGGGAAGTGAAGAGATTGCACTACCCTATGTCTCGCCCATTGACAATAGATATCATAGATACTTTCCAGACTTTTATATCAAGGTTGTAGAAAAAGGTGGAAAGATTAAAAAATATGTGATTGAAATCAAACCAAAGAAACAATGTATTGAACCCAAAGTTCAAAAAAGAAAGACGAAGGGATACATCTATGAAGTTTGTGAGTATGCCAAGAATCAGGCAAAGTGGAAAGCAGCAAGAGAGTTCTGTGAAGATAGACAATGGGAGTTTAAAATTCTTACAGAAGATGAGTTAGGAATTAGATGAATCGTATCGAAAGAATTAAAGATGATATTATTAATATGACTGACCCTGAAGAGCAGATGATGGAAATCATGAGTGCTCTCAACAGAACAGTCACGCCTGTCCCTGATGTTGGTGGATATTATACTTTTGTTTATAATGCCAAGACTCCTAACATTACATATGATCAACATCCACTAGTTGCCTGCACCGGAGTTTATCAGTGGGGATTTGTTGGTATTAATTTTCACTGGGGACAATCTAGAGCATATACATGGTCTGAATTAGCAGGACAACTCTATATTGTTGATATTGATGAGTTTGATGATCTGAAAAATATAAACTATGCCAAATTGGTGACTAAATAAATATGGAAACGAAAGTAGTTATGTAATGACCGCTGTAAGTAATCGTAAAGGAAAGAGAGAAAGATTTAATAATTTAAATATTTTTCGATATCCATACACAATGTTTGTGGATGGTACTGATTATCTACAGATTGATATGTTGGACTATGTTCCTGTGGCACAAAACACTGGAAACACACAAAAAGTGACGAGAACTGAAACTGTAACTATTCAAGAACGAATATTTGAACAAGGGGGTCCGGCAGAAGGTGTTCTAGGTCCGGATAGTATTACAGAAGAAAAAGTAGTCGAAATTGGAGAAACAAGTAAATTTCAAAGTTATACTAGAGACCCTGCTGAAGGATTTCGAAGAAATACAAATAAAAAACCATTAGGAACTGTTTTACTTCCAGTGCCGTCAAATGTGCAAGAAGGAAACACAGTTAATTACAGTGATGACACCATGAATTCCTTGGTTGGTGCTGGTCTAGGACTTACAATGGGGGTTATGCAAGATGCCGGAAGACTGCTAGGTGCCGGTGATTATGAAGGGGCAGCAAGATTAGTATTCGAGAATATAAAAGAATTTCCAGGGACTGCAGGTTTTACTCAAGCTAATGCAATAGATCTTCTTACAAAACAATTGGCAGGATCAGCACTTGGTATTTTTGGTGGTAATGTGACCATAGATCAACTTCAGGCAAGAGAAAGTGGTCAAATCTTTAATCCAAATATGGAGTTGCTTTTCAATGGACCATCACTGAGAAACTTTGCTTTTTCATTTAAGATGACCCCCAGAAGTCCGGAAGAGAGTAATGAAATTAAAAATATAATTAGATTTTTTAAGAAAGGAATGGCTGCCAAAGCAGGAGGAACAAGATTATTTTTATCGACACCAAATGTTTTTGAGTTGAGATATAGAAAAGGTAGAGGAGAGCATCCGTTTTTAAATAGATTCAAACAATGTTTTTTACAAAATATAGCAGTGAATTATACGGGTGAAGGTGTATATTCAACATATAATGACGGCACACCAGTCTCAATGACTATGACCCTACAATTCAAAGAACTCGCACCAATTTATGATATTGATTATGAAAGTGATTTGGGTGAAGATGGTGTAGAAAGAAACACAGGACTCGGAGGAGTAGGATACTAAAATGGGATATTTCAGAGAACTACCAAATATTGCATACCAATCATTTTTGTCGGACAGCAATTCATCAAGAAATTATTTAATAGTTAAAAATCTTTTTAGACGATGCAAACTTCGTGATGACTTGCAAAATGTTTTTACCATCTTCAACAAATATGAAATTGTAGAGGGTGCAAGACCTGATACTGTTGCAGAAGAATTGTATGGTGATGCAGAACTTGATTGGGTTGTTCTGATGACTGCCGGTATTATTAATGTCAGAGATGAATGGCCACTCTCGGATAGGCAGATTTATAACTATTCAAATCAACTCTATGGTAATCAGTTGAATGAAGTGCGTTTTTATGAAACTAGAGAGGTCAAAGATTCTAATGGTAGATTAATTTTACCCAAAGGCAAAGTTGTTGATTCTACTTTTAGTATTCCAGATCCCGATGATTTTAATACGACAATTTCTCCAATCAATGGCGTATCAAATTATGAATATGAAGTCAGAAAAAATGATGCTAAGAGATCAATTTATTTACTTAAAGTAGAATATTTACAGCAATTTTTAAATGATATGCGTCAAGAGATGATTTATTCCAGATCATCCGAATTCATTAATGAACGTCTTATTCGAACAGAAAATACTAAAAACAGAATGCCATAAAAAAGGGGGTCGTAAGACCCCTTTTTATTATTCTGCTAGTTTAGCAAAGTAAGATAGAGTATCGTCATCATCGTCATCAACTGAAGCAGTCGGTTTCAGACTATTCAGTTCGTCACGGAGATTCTCGGGAACTGGTAAAGGTGCAGGACCACGACCTTCACTCTCATCTTCCAGTTCTTCGTCAATACGAGTGGGAGAGTTGTTGCCAAGAACATAGTTCAGACGCTTCTTCAGGTCATCATAGGACTTGAATTGGTCTGCACCGGTGAACTCCTCAAGGGAATACTCCTTCTTCCAGATTGCTTCCATGGCATCGTCATCATCCAGCAATGAATCCTGACGTGCGAACTCTGAAGAGTCATAGTTACGATAACCTGCAACGTTCTTTGCCTTCAGTTTGAAGTTGGCACCCTGCCAGAAGTCAAACGGATCGATTGCTTCCTCGTCCTCGAACTCGGGTTGCATAGCAGCAGTGATCTTGTCAAAGATCTTCTTACCGAACTTATACAGCATCACCTTACCTTCATTGGAAGGATTGGTGGGGTCCTTGACCACATAGATGTTTGCGATGTAGGTCAGTTTACGCTTCTGCTTACGTGCTGCTTCCTTACCAGCATCGGTGCCGTTGTTCCACAGCATCGTGTTGTATTCAGACACGGGATCCTTCTGACCCAGAGTGGTCAGAGAGTTCTCAATGTACCATCCACCAGGACCCTGGAAGGCATGGGAGTACAGTTTGACGAATGGGAGATCTTCTCCATCAGGGGCAGGCAGGAAACGAATAACGGCATAACCATTACCGCTTTTATCTACTTCTAGTTTCCACAGACGATCATCGCCTGAACCACCTGTATTATTCATTTTTTCGACTTCCTTGACCAGTTTTTGGGTCAGGGAGCCCAGTTTGGATTGCTTCTTAAGGTCAGCAAATGACATTAGGATTACCTCGGATTAGTTTGGATGTGTTGGATTTACTTGGATAGTATAGCAAGGATTGGGTTGCTAGTCAACGTGTAACTTCAGATTTTTTATCGTCTGAGTCATGGTTTCAAAAAATGTGTTCACATTGGTATTTGGTGGGAAACCCATCAAAATCAATGATTTCTGCAACTCCTCTTTCATTCTGATCGCTTCTGGATCATCGGAAAGAGATACTCTCGTGTACATCAATTGTTGTTTTTCCAACAATGATGCCATTTTTTCAATGTGTTCATTTTTTTGTTGAATAGTTAGAGTCGGAAAGGTTGATAATTCATTGAATATTTCACTTTGCAATTCATTGATAATTTCCAATTCTTCTCGAACAATTTCAGAGTTGAAAAAACTCATATCATTCTTCTCCTTCTTCCTCTACTTGTTCCTCAACTTCAACTTTACTATTTTCAATTTGTTCTAGTACTTCAATAGCACCGATCAATTTCATACGAGTATTAGTGAGAATACCCAATTCTTTATTAACTTTTTCAAATTGATCCTGCAAGTTTGCCAGGACTGTAGTATTTTCAAGTGCCATTACTAATAATCTCCTTCAGTATTTTTTTATGATGAAACACATCAATATTTAGAAAGGGAATATACTTCTTTATTTTTAGACTTACGGATTCCCACACCGGATCTTTTAGTTCCTTATCAAATTTTTTTACGAAACAAAAAATTCTTTCCATAATTGAAAGCGTCTCTAAACTTATTTCTCCTCCCAAATACTTTTTTAGAATTGGTGGGTGCCCTTTCGAGCAGTTGAATAGAGTTTCTAAGTCGTTCTGAGAGAGCAATTCGTTGCTTTGTTCTTTGAATAAGTAAGTCAAACTCTGTTGACGTTTCATCCAGTCGGCGTACTTTCTTTCGCCAGAATTGATAATTTCTCCAATCCATAGGTTTTGTGGGGTGTCAGTGGAAACAAAATTAGACACTAAAAAATTTACGATTTCTTTATTGGAATACTTACGGGAAGTTTTTTCGAACCAATACTTATCTCTCCTTTTATTAAAGGATGCCATACTAGCACGGGTTTTTGCTCCGTATTTAAAGAAATCGTATTTTGGATTTGTAAAGTGATTTTTGAGTGACAAATAATGTTGATAGGTTTCAAAAGGAGTCACGATCATAAGGGTAATTTTGCTCTCGAAGTTTTCTTCATAAAGTTTAGATTGATAGCATCATACTTCAATCTTTCTTTGAGTGGTTTTGAGATTAACTTTGTTACTGAGTCTACCTCAATATTGTTAATCTCACAATAGTAGCAAATGGCATCAATATAATTCATGCCTTCCTTTGCCACTATGGTTTCTATTTCCATAGAAAACTTAGATGGTGTTAGAAATTTACTTTCTAATGCTTGTTCCAGTTCCTTATTGGTTTCCATAGAGTTCCAGTTTATCTGTAACAAACTTTCTAATGTATTTGCTGAGAAGTTTGATGTACTTTGATTTGTCTCGTTCTTCATAGACGACGCATTCTCCATTTTCACAGGCCATAATAATTACAAGTTTTTTGACAGAGATTCCTGTCAGTTCGTACAGCATACAACCATATGCCATGCACTGCACAAAGTAGTGGTCAATCCACTCTCGTGGTTTCGGTTTTGCTGATGTCTTAAAGTCAATTATTGCTAACTCACCCTCGTATTCTGCAATACAATCGACGGTTCCCGCAATCCCTAACTGTTTACTATATAGGGAACCTTCCAGGGCATGGATATTATTTATATTCTTTAACTTGTGTTTAGAGATTTTAAACAAAAATTCTGAAATGGGTGGAACCTCAGGAAGTTCCTCATTTTTCATGAAGTATTCAACTAAAGTGTGCATATCAGTGCCACGTTTTGTAGCACGTTTTGTGACGCGATCTGCTTCTTCATTACCAACTTTCTTTCTCCACTTAACAAAGATTTCCTTATTAAAATGACTAGTAATCGAAGTAATAGAGACTAGTCGGAGAAGTTCTTCTTCATCGGGGACAGAATAGTATCTCACCCCATCAATAGTCTCCCTCTCAAGTTGAGGAAGACTAATATCAACATGATTAAACATTACATACCTGCTTCCATTTTTGCGATGATGTACTCTTTGACTAAACCTGAACGGACAATATCGTCAATCTCAAATTCAATAACGTCAAAAGACGGCATTTTTCTAAGGATATTCATGAAATCCATAATACCGTTACGATCATTGGTTTTTGTCAAATCTGATTGTCTGGCATCGCCACAGAAACAAATTTTACTATTTTCACCAATTCTTGTAATTATACTATCAAGTTCATGAAAATTCAAGTTTTGAAATTCATCAACTATGATAACAGCATTATCAAGAGTTGTTCCTCTCAGAAATGATGTGCTCCAAAATTTGATTGTTTCTTGTGCCTTGAGATTTCCATACAACATTTCAAAGTCAACATCAGATGACATTTGAAACATATATTTTACCATAGACTTGTATGGAATCTGATACAGAGAAGATTTATCTTCATGGTCACCAGGAAGAAAACCAATCTCGCGAGTGGCAATCAGAGATCTGACAATGTATACATTTTCGTATGGAGTATTTTCGTCAAGAACATCTTTTAGTGCATTATATAAGGTAATAAAAGTCTTACCTGTACCTGCACATCCATATGCCACTAGATGTTTGTTTTCGGCATAAGAACTGAATAATCTTTTTTGATTTTCTGTGAGAGGTTCGATATCGACCAAGTAATTAGAACCTAGGGGTTTTTTCTTTTTCATCCTCATCGAAGTCATACCTACCCCAATAGGTTCTTCTGAGGTCTTTTTTCTTCTAGGCATACTAAATTTTCTTTACTCTTGAACCAGGTGCTTTCTGTGCCTTTGCAAGCACTTCATTCCAACCAGGATTTTTGGCAATTAGTTTATTTTGCCAATCTCCAACCTCTCCCGGTTGAGGACAAGTTGATGGGTCAGACCAATCTCTTTTCCACTCGGGATTATCATCACACCATTGAGGCCAATCATGAACACTCATCACTACTTCTTTTTGTTCACCGGTTTCTTTGTGAACTACAGGATACGTTGACATTGTTAAGAATTCAATACAAAAATATTTAGACCCATTCCAGGGCTTCTGATACAGCAGGAAATTGTTCGACAAAAATTTCCCTACATCCCTCTGCGATGTTCATGTGTTCTTTTTGGGTGCCATGTGCAGAACGCAGAGAAATATAATGAATCCATGAGCGACATGAACCTGTCATATAGATTCTGGTCGGAGTGCATAATGGAAGCACATTTCTTGCACACTCCTTTGCAACACCATGCCCAAGCATCTGTTGATACAGTGCCATAGAAGAGTCAAACAGAGTCTGCATTTGCATCTCTAGTTTCTGAGTGACGAAAGGATCAAGGTCATCAATAGAGTTCTGACGATTCTTTGTATCCTGTCTGCGAAGTTCAGGCAGAGGAATCTTTTCACCAAGCAGAGAACTATCAGCATACCGCTGTGAAAACTCTTGATATGTGAACGACCTATGACGTAAAATTTGAGCCGCGATTGCACGAGTAGTCTCAATTTCCAGAGTCATGGTGGATTGTTCAAAAACAGACCAATGATTATGCTTAATACAATAGCGTAAAAGACCTGTATACTTTTCATTGTTTTGATTTGATGGATTAGAAACTCTAGCAATATATGCCATAGTTTGTTCCGCATCAGGAGTGACGCTTACAAGTTTAACGTTCATTTTTTGCCAAATCCTTCGGGTTTCATTCTTGGTTTTTTCTTTACTGATGATTCTAGTAATTCAAGTTGTTCTTGCATATACTCAAGTTCTTCACTACTATACAAATAATCTTGGGAAATTGCATCCTTTAGATCTTTAATTAGTTTTTTAGTTTTCATCCATCATCATCCTCAAAAATTTCATCATAGTCCGTGATGTAGTTGGAAACAGGATCATCAAAGTTTTCCTGTTTGGAAACATATGCTTCTTTGTCCGAATATATTTCAGACTTCAAAGCATCAATTAATAGTTCTAAATTTCGAACAATTAATTTTAAGTTATCCTTTTCCATAAAATTGTATATGGGGTCTTAACAGTTTACACAAAAAAAGAGGGTTAGTCAACCCCCTTGATAATTTGATGTAAGTGACTCACTTATTGTAGGTGCGACCACGATAGCAGAAAGTACCGTGTGCTTCCTTTGATTCTACACAACGAGTATCATACTCGACACCACGATATGCGGTATGAGAGATCTGAGCGTCGTGAAGTGCAGATGCTTTTTCAATCTGCTTTTTGACCATTTGAAGTGTGTTCATTTGTTTACTCCTAAAGTAGTTGGATTTTTAGGTCCGTTCCTTTAGTCGTTTGCGTCCCATGGACAATTGGGAGTTGCCTCCTGAATTGTATCAATCAGTTCAACTTTAACAATAGAATTCAAGTTTTCATTTGATTGGATCCTGAGCATGATAGCATCAGCATCTTCACACAGAAGACTAGAATAAAGAAGAAGATCTACCATAGGATGAACGCTCCGTTCCGCGACTTACTTGCGTCCCACTCAGTGTGGGATGAACGACAGGTATATTATATACCCTCTTTACTATATAGTCAAGTTTTTTTGTAATATCTGATACAAATTATTTTTTCTTTTTGGTTTTGGGTGGTTCATTGCCCCACATCTTGGGGTTGATTCTGCCCTCTGTCTGCTTCATGGTCACGAAGTCGTCATGATACTTATCCCAGTAAGCATCAAAAATTTCTACTTGTTTTCCGGCAGAAACAATATCAAAACACGAGGTTCCCTCTGATTTATATTCAATTATAAATGCATTGGACGGAAGACTTTTATCCTGTGCAAATTCAGGATCACAGTTTTCATGGATTACTTTCATAATTCAGGAACGATCCCCCCAAACAATATTAGGATATGCTTCAGAAACAATATCTTTTGAAATCTTATATTTTGTTTCTAATTGTTTATCTTTAACCAAAACAAGTATTTCTGCCTCTAACGGATGAAGTCCTTGAAGAATGTTAATATACATTGTTTCACGACGAATGGCATTGATGCCATCATTTCCACCTTTGACAAAATGATAAAAATGCTTTGATTCTCTACGAATAGTTGTATGACCTTGCTGATCACTAGCACCTAATGAAAAATTACCACTCTCGTGCATTTTACGAACTTCTTCAGAAATTCTAGTGGTCAAAGTTCCAGAGTAAGTATTCTGCTCATCATATCCAACATAGGGAACAGGACCTTCTGGAAGGATCGAGACAATAGATTGATCGAAATTCCAAACAAAAAGTCTCCTCAGTGATGAGTCATCATACTTCTTTAGTATTTCAATTTTCTTCTGTTTAGTTCTTGAACGAGACACCAAGTCAAAAACTTCAAATGCCAATGGATTTTTGGGGAGATTGTCAACCACAAAGGAAGTTGTTTTCTTTTTTGTGGTTGATTTTCTTTTATTCGTTGTTGCCGTCGTCGCTACTTTCTTCGCTGTCGTCATGATAGTTCTCAAAATTAAATGCAATTACTTCGTCTGGGATTAAATTACCCTGGTTGTCAAACATTTCAGGGTGGGGTCTTGGAACTTCCCGATAGTTCATCATATATTCTCTAGCAGTCCAACCGATAACCAGTCCAACAACGAGAAATAAAATGGTTAGAAATGAACCAAAGACTAAACTTACTGCTAACATGTATCTTACCTCAGGACTAATTTTTTTGCTTGGACTTTTTCTTCTCCTACCTAATACGAGTTCGATATCATGATTAACATGATAGTTGTTTTTATTTAGTGATGAATCAGAGGACCCTGTTCTCTTGTAAAAATTTGATCGTGTCAACACATCCTCCTAATTTTTTAGCGTCACACACTACTTGTGGAAAGGTTGAGTTTTCGCCAAATTCATTGAAAAATGATTGCTTATCAAAATCCTTTCCTAAAGTATAAACTACAAATTTGCTTTCTGTCAACTTCAATACTTTTTTTATCTTGTCGCAATATGGACAATCTTCTTTGGAAAACACTGCAAAATTCATACGCTTATGAAGAGTAACACATTAATTTATAAAATAAAAAGAGAGGGGAAAGCATTTTCCCCTCTAATATTATACATCACTAACAAACCTTTCCCACCACAGAAAGGATCTTCAGTCCCAAAGTCACAGGGATTTTGAAGACATACATATTGTATGGTATTTTTAATTTAGTGTCAAGTGAGTTGACAAATTGACCTGAACTAGATAAAATTACTACAGCAAATGATAGAGGTATGTAATTTAAATGTCAATAAGTTTTGATGATCTGACTGGTAAAAAACCTCTGCAACAACAGCAACCACCACAATCACAAGACGAATTGCTGTCGTTATTTCCCACACCAGTCCTCATCGCACAATATCCAATTCCCTATGAAAAGGAATTAGAATATATTCGTAACCTTCCTTGTCGCAGAGAAAACAAGGGTGGTGATGCTGGTAATAAGATTCACTATAATCGACAATCTGAAGATACTTTTGTATTAGATAATCCAGAACTTTCTAACATCAGAGAGTTCATCAAGTCTAAAATCTTTAAGTTTGCACGAGAGGTCATGTGCTCTAGTGATGAGGTGGTGATCACTCAATCCTGGATCAATAAGTCTAA
>Ga0209645_1000656_pt1 | contig 17776 bp, 25 predicted proteins | sample ETNvirenome_6_30_FD_184070 | JGI IMG/M metagenome (GOLD analysis project Ga0209645, IMG submission 184070) | Marine viral communities from the Pacific Ocean - ETNP_6_30 (SPAdes) (version 2) | ecosystem: Environmental > Aquatic > Marine > Oceanic | place: Pacific Ocean | collected 2013-06-19
CAAGAACACCCTCCAGCCACTTGATAGTAGGATCAACGTCTGCTCTGTTTATTCTTTGTGTAAGCGGATTCTTTTCAGCGTCTTTGAAAACATTTCCGCCTTCAAGCAAGGTACCAGTCATTATTCGCTCCTACTTTCTTTTAGCAAGAGCCTTGTTGATTGCCTCTTTGACCATTTTACGAAGACGGCTTTCATCCACTTTCTCTTTAGCAGCCTTTTTCATAGGCTCTTCTTTGTCTCCGTCTTTGTCAAGATCAAGGAAATCCGGCTTGGCCTCCTCATCTAGAACTTCCTCGTTCTTTGGACACACACAACCTCTCTTAGCATTTTTACACTCTGGACAAGTTCCACCCTTGCCCTCTTCTAGCTCGGCCTCGTTACAGTGTGCCTCACCTAGCTCGCCTTCATTGCAGTGTGCCTCATCGATTTCAGCCTCTTCCATAGGCTTCTTATAACCATAACCTTCCATTAGACGGTCAAAAAGTTCTTTATCTTTCCATTCTTTGAGATTCATTTGTGTTTCTCCTGTTTTGTAGTAAGTAGATTCTTGAAGTTGTTTTTTATATGTTTCTTCCCAAGATCTAAAACACATATTGCCTTTTTCATAGGCTTCTCTTTCCATTTCCCTCATATACTCGTCTTGGTGGAAGTAACCTTCGCCATAAGCAGGCTTCTGATCAAATGCGCCTCGACAATTTTGACTATGATGTACTAATTCGTGAGAAAGAGATCTCATAATGTCTTTTGGGTGCCTTCGGTCAGTATAAATGGTCACAGAAAAGTCATTTGGGTCATAAAAAGCGGTTTTTCCAAGCACTTGGGAAGAATTCTGAGGATCAGACACAAAATTGATAGAAACTGACTTGTCAAAACCCATTTTTTGTTTTGCAAAGGCCAAAAAACTGCTCAAAAACGGTTTTATTTCATTCAAATTAAGATTTGAAGTATTTCTGATTGAAAATTTCAAGCTTGAAGCCCTCTGAACACAAAGTAATTAGTTTTCTATTGTTTGTTCGTCATTTTTTGAGATTCTTTTTAAATTAAGAGACAACACCGTAGCACTTTGCTGTGTTTCAAAGCAAAAAACAATTGCAAAAACAACTTTTCGCCCGCCACCGTTTTGATACATAAGACTAGAAACAACTCCTGTAAAGTGCTGGCCTAATTTCGACCAACAAACAACGTCTCCAACCTTAATCCCTGTTAAGCCCCCAAAACTTTCATTTAAAATGTTCAAATTTTTGCCATTTTAGCGTCTTAAAAGGTCATCTATCTTATTTTCTATGGCGTCTAGGGCCAGGTGGAGGTCAGGCAATTCTCTTTCTTTGAAATCTACTAAGGAACGACGGTCATAATCGTCAGAACTGTCCAAAATTTCAACCAGACGAGCAGCATTTTCCCTAATCACCCTGGCATAGTTCTGGAAAGGGCTAGTTTTATAAGCTCTTTCCGTCTCGTAGGGTACATCTTGCGTCGAAACAAGGTCGTTTAACTCTTGCAAGATCATTTTTTTGACTTCATCCATAGAAATTTTCATTTTTTATGCTCCAAGATCCCTTTTTCTAATGATAAATAGTTTGTTAAACCAGTTTGGTTAGGCGTTGTCTAAAAAATAACTACTTACTTTTGGGGGAAAGACAGGGGGAGATGAAAAAATGAGGTTAACAGAAAAACTTTTAGCAATTTTTACACTATTTTTATTAAATTCTTGCATGGAATACACAATAGCAGAAACTTTTGAGCCCGCAGCGGCTATACCAAACCCGCCAGAGCTTGGCGTTGACAAAAAAACTGATACTATTGTTCAAACAAAAAAACAAAAAGTAGACGTTTTATGGATAATAGATAATTCCTGCTCAATGTCGGAAGAACAATCGTCGTTAGTGGCAAACTTTGAGCACTTTGTAAACTATTTTGTAGACTCTGACCTTGATTGGCATATTGGAGTTACATCAACAGACTTGGATTTTGGTGTTACTCCCGGTACAAATGGAATTTTAAATGAAATCAATCAAATAAAATTCATAGACGAAGACACGCCAGACCCAGTAGACCTGTTTAATCAAATGGCAGTAATGGGAACTAGAGGCTCTGGGACCGAACAGGGGCTTGGGGCTACCTTTTCAGCTATTGCGGAACACGGAAATACAGATTACAATAGAGGGTTTTACAGAGAAGATGCAACCCTATCAGTTATTGTAATCTCGGATGAAGACGATCATACTGTGGAACCTATTTTCCCCGAGTTTGTTGACTGGTTGTATAATTTAAAGCCAAATATAGATGATGTTAGTTTTTCTTCTATAGTCTGCCTGGGAGAATCCCATTTGAATGGCATGTACTGTAGTGAAAACCCGCTCTACGCACCATCAGTCGGCTCAAAATATATCAGCGTTACAAACACTATCGGCGGCACACTGTGGGATATTAGGCAAGAAGACTGGGCTCCAATGCTTGATCAACTTGGTCTAAATGCAACCAGCATGAGGACGGAGTTTTTCTTATCTGAGGTGCCCGTAGAGAAAACAATCAATGTTTGGGTTGTTCTTCCAGATGAAACAGTATATGAGTTAGAACACGGAATTGATTTCACCTACTCGCAAATCAGAAACAGTATTACACTATTAACTTACGTGCCTCCACAGTTTGCAACAGTAAAAATAGATTACGTTTTACTCTCTTCATATCTCGGCCAATTAGAAGGAGATTCAGCAGACACTTTCTTGCCTTAGTCAAGTCCGAAGGCCCTCCTCGCTACTATTTATTTAGGAGTAGGAGGGCTTCATGATGTCAAAAGAAAACTTTGAAAAAGCGTGGAAAGTCTTTACTGTAATCCTTGGTGTTGTAATCGTACCACTAGCAGGTTGGGTTTGGAATACGAATGTTGCCTTAGCGCAAATTCAGAATGACTTAACAGATGCTGAAGATACAATTCTTATACTAGAAAGAAAAGTTGAAGAAGCAGAGGAGAACTCAAGAGCCATCATCTCTATTGAAAAGGATATAGAGTATATGAAAAAAGCCCTTGAAAGAATCGAAGCATTGGTGGCAACCCAATGACGTTCCCTCTCTCCCTTATTTTGATCGTATTGCAGGCTAACGCGCCCGGAAACGCCCCTCTAATAGATCCTAAACCCAAAGACAAGCCAGCACCCTCTGAACAAGTGGAACAGTGTGAGGAGGGCGTTAAGGGCCTTGTGGAAGGTATCAAGGGATTAGAGTTTTACCTACGAGACAAGAAACACAAAAGCGCCTATTGCCCCTCCATCGAATGGGAGCAACCAACACTTGATGAATACAAGAAAAATCCTAAATCTTATCTTCCCGAAAGTTGCAAGATTGAAGATTAATTCTTTTTGTCGCCGGTCTTAATTACTTGCGCTAACGACCGGTTTCGTATTCTAAGAGGCCCCGGCTGCCCAAGAATAAATGGAACCTGTGCTGTTCCTGACCTGTCGTACTGAACTGACAGATTGTCTTGGGAAAAAGTGTTTATTGTAAAATCATCTGATATAAGACCACTTGCCGATCCTTGATTAAATGTGGGAGGGCCGGATGGGGTTGGCGCAGCATCAGAATACATTTCAATAACAGCAACTGCTGTTCCGGCTTCAATTGTGAACCGGGCAGAAGCAGCCACTGCAAGCTCTAAGTAGCTTCCAGATGTAACATTTGGAAAGACATACATGGCCGTAGTCTCACCTGGGTCATCAGAGGTGTCCTGACCAGAATTTGCTTGAGTTATTAAGTTGCCGTCTTCGCGGAAAGTGGGAAATATAGTTAGATCTGCACTGGCAAAGACATAATTTGTTGTAAGCATGAGATAGCTACCATCTCTTGTCACATTAAACCTTCCGGTATCGCTATCGAATATTATACCGTTGGAAGAAGAGACAACAGAATAGCCGTTGCCTGAATAGATGCTAGAACTAAGAACATTGTAGTAAGCAAAGGCATTAAGTGAATCAGAATCCGTGTTAACATGAACAAAAGAGTAGTGACTATCAGAGGGTAAATTCATCAAACTCATAGAAGAACTTGCATTGGTTCTTTGATTTGCACTGACGCCTCCTTTAACTGACAAAGTGACATAATCATTGGCAGAATAGTTTTCTAGCGCAATAGTTGTGCCCTCTGTTGGATCATCGTTCCTGTTTTTTCTTAAATTTGTAGACCACTGAGAAGAACCATTTTTATAATATTCTAATTCCAGTGTGGGGTTTAACACCGTTCCTTCAAAATACGAAGAGTTAAGGAACAAGGCAGGGCCTCCATCTCCGGTTCTAAGACGCCCACCAGAGGGAGCTTGGCTAATATTTCCGTTGAAGCTAGATGATAATGTTGAAGAGGAGCCAGGAGCGGAGCCTGTATTAAAAGGAAATACCTCTCCAGTGCCTGTGGTTAAAGCATTATCTCCTTCAAGAGAAAAGGTTCCAAAGTCATCATAAAGCCTCTGGACTTGAATAGAAGTTCCTTGGACAGAGTAGATATCATCGGCACCAGCGTCTGTCTCTTCAAGGAATGCTTCAACGTAACTGCCAGAACTAATATTTAAAATTTTGTGACTTGTTCTTTCCTGCCTTCCGTAAGTGCTAAACACATTGTAACTGACGGAATACACTTCTGTTCCATCAACTTTAATTGTTGTCTTGACATTGGGGTTGCTCCCAAGTCCAGGGTCGCCATCAATAATCGGAGCAAAAAGAATTAGATAGTTACCGTCTTCTCCAACTGTGATCCTGCCATTAGAGGAATCATAAGTACAGTTATTGACACTAGAGGAAGCATTGAAAGAACTATACTCTGATTGATCAAACGGATTAAAACTTATAGATGTTGTAGCCGAGTTCCCATTTACAAATACGTTTGCATAAGTTGCAGTTGCCATTTATTCCCTATCCCTTTAAGAAGGTTCTCCAGTTATTAAATAGTTGCTTTTCGGAAATGTTGCTCGCACCAGGCACCATCTTAACAGTTGCAAGAAAAGCTTTCTGTGCAGCCTGTCTCAAGTAATCTTCGTCATCTGCTTCTTCTAGTAAAGCGCGGAAAAGAAATACTCTTGCTTCTTTATCGTCTTCGTTTATCGAGAACGAGATCCTAACATCAAATGTTTTTTCGTCTTCATCGATGCTTTTTGGCGTGATTACGGAATCTAAGAAATACTTCGCGGCCTCTGGATCAGATTCTGCTTTCGGGGTCTCCAGTATTGCTTCTCTCAATTTGAGCTTGAAAGTTCTACTTTCAATAACTTTTTTAATTAAATTGGTCGCCGCCCTATTAGTAGGAACATCGTAGATTGTTGTTGTTGCGTTGACCTCGTAAAACTCAGGGTAGTCTCCCTCTAAACCTAAGTCCCATTCATAAGACTCCACGTCATTATTTTCTACTTCATTAGCAAGATTAAAGAAAGCAGATCCAGCCAGGATGCCTTCTCTCTTCAGAACTATATTGATTATTTCTTTCATCGCTGGGACAGATCTGCCTTCATACTCCACAGAGTCCATTTTTCTAAGAAGATTATCAAAGGAGTCTCGATCATAAGGCCAATCACTTAGTATGTCGTGTGCTTGGACAAACTTTTCAATGTCTACTGGGAGAGTCATTTTTATTTTATCATCGACACGCCGAACGGTAACAGAGTTATATTTACTAAATATATCAAACTTTCCACCATATCCTGCAATCTCGTCTGGTATATAGTTAAGTGATGTCATGCCAGGAAGTTCATCCCATTCATCCACGCCCCATTCAAAGACTAGCTGAACTGATAGTCCGACAACGCCGTCTTCAAAAGAAAAATCGCTAACATTAAAATAATCAAATCTATTACTATATCTTTGTAAGACTTGTCGAAACTCTCTTTCACGCTCTAAAAATGGATTGAAATCCAAATTTTGTTCTGTATATTCATTTTTTCTTACACCTCCCATCACGACAAGTCCGGTAAGATCTTTAAGAAGCTGCCGCATACCGGTATCCTCATAGGATCCTCCAAACATTACAATTCTTGTTCCCAGGATGGAACGACCAGCGCGCGGTATTGATTCTATAGACTTGTTTTGAGATGTGTTAGCCCAATCTACCACAGCTTCTCTAAAGCCCGGTATTTTGGGGAATCCATAAATACGATCCTCTGGTACCGCCAACTCTGTACCGCCAATATTAGGATTGCCTAGATCTGATCTAGCTGCATCGATGGCAGCATCTTCTGTTGGGTAGTATCTTATCTGCCTTAACCTAAGTCTGTTTAGAGGGGTAACAAGGCCAGTGTCCCGAGCGTCATCAAGAAAAATCTCGTCTTCTTGAAATTGATCCATATCTTCTATTTTTTGTAAAGACTTTTTGTTAACCCCAAACTTTTCCTCTAAGTCTTCTGTCTTTACAACATATGCAAGAGCACCATGTCCGTGAGCTTCTGCAACTGCGCATTTATAATATTCGCCGCTACCGCCTCTTGATGGCGGTGAGTGACAAGATTGAATTTGATCAAAGTCAGACATTCTTAAAATATCAATAGGGTGTCTTGTAATAATAACAGAGTAAGCGTCAGTCTTATTTCCGCCCATTTTGATTACATCTGCTTTTTTCTGCCATGTACTAGCAAGATTTTTAGCTTGTATCGCAGCCTCTGAGTAACGCTGCTCGATACTGTCTGAAGGTAAGAGATCAAAAAGTCCTGTCGAGTACAACCGATTTAGCGACCAATGAAAAGATTTTTCCATTTTTTGACGAGCTTGCTCAAGCTTTACTTCATCTCTAACTCGATTACCGTCCCATAAATCAGAAGTGGCTTGCAATATTCTTGCTAAATTTAATAAAAACTTTCCAATTTTTACCTTTTGTTTCGGTGCAACAAAGTTTTGCCAGCTTGGTTGAACAAGAACTTTTGCTAACTGATCGGCTGTTAATGGCTTATCACGAAAAACAATACCAGATTCATAATCGGCTTTCCAGCTTGTTTTTCTTTCTAATATTAAGAAAAACTTTAAAAACTTACCTAACTCTGACTCGTAGTCAACTGCATCAATTGAACCGGGAGGTAGAAGAACTCTGTTTTTTCCTTTAAACAAATCATTAAATGCTAAGACATCGCCGTCCATCTCGTCGAGCACACCCTGAATGGCCTCTATCTCGTCTTCCTCTAGCTCGCGAAGAATCTTTGGCTTGTCTTGTTGAGATTCCGATAAGTGAGCACGCCAGTTTTCAAATAATCGCTTCATTTTCTATTCACCAAGTTATTTAACGTAATTAGGTTTGAGGAGACTGTTGTTTCGAAAAAAAAGGGAACAAAAGCGTGAACCAAACAACAGATAGATAAATACAGAAGGGTCCAGCTAATACTCAGAGCATTCAACAAATGCTCTGTATAGGTTTCGTTTATGTCAGTCAGGTGTTTCATTTTTTTCTTGCCACTCCTTTGATACCTTATCTTCCTTGATCGGACCACCAGCAGCCCAAGTAAAACAAGTTCTGGCACTGTGGCATTTAAAGTGATGCATCCAACAATATCCTAGATAACCCTCCTCATCCTCAATGGGTTCGGAAGTTGGGCCGGGCATACAATCTAGCATTCTTGGAGAAATATCAAAGGCAACACAGTTAGAACACTTTGATTTCTTTGCAACTTCTGGCTTTGTATTCCAATGCTCTGCTGCTCTCTGCCAATATTCTTCGTCGGAAAGGTTAAGAGGACCATACTGTATATGCTCTGCTTTGATAGCGGCGTTACGATTTTTAGTATTTAGTTTAAGATCTTGTGTAGAAGCAGGGCAAGCAAGTTCCTTAGCTTCCATAATAAATCTCTTCCAGTTTTCCATTATAAGTTTCATTCTTTCCTTCTCCTTACTTCAAAATATTCCTGAATGTCAAATGGTCTCAACCCTCTGTTTGAAGCGAGAAAGAATGGACCCTTTACCCCCTTCTCCAAAGCATCACGAAAGTAATCCTCTGCTGTGATTGAGTCTCCGACCATTACCGTCCAAAAGCCAGCAATCTTTGAGTTTGCTACAAGGACTTCTTCTATTTTATCTGTCTTGACATCACCGCCGTCAAGCACAACAGAGTTTTTAATATTGTTCAGTTCTTCAGGCGTAAACTCTTCTTTTTTTTGTAACTTCTTCATGACTCTTAACTTTCTGGGTGAGGGCTCGTCATGGACCCTTGTGATACCCGCACGTTTTGGCAGACCAGAGGCAGCATACTTTTGCTTGACTTGACTGTGGGCGGTTCTTAGCGTTTGAGAAGCAAGGTCTGCTCTAGAAGCGAAAACAACATGACCTTTCAGAATAAGGCCATAACCAGTTCCAGGGCCTCCTTTTACAAATCCGTGACAAGACATAACGTCTTTTATCTTTGCATCCTGCATATCAAGGTAAGACTCCTTTGCTTCTTCCGCTGTTGAGAAGTCTAAAGCGTCATCAAAGAGAGGGTGAGCAGCAGCAGGATAGTTTAAGTTATGAACAAGTTTAACTTCGTTTTGAAAGAAAGACTGGTCGGCATACTTTTGGAAAAGACGAAGAAGTTCTTTTTCTATTTCTATCTCATCTTTGGTCTGTGCGTAATAAGCACGACGAGAGTTCGGATGAGAAAGCGGAAACTCATAAGACTTTCTCTTAGCCCAATCTGGGATGTCTTCGCTTGGAATATCTTGCGGCACAGGCTCCTTCCAATACTCTCCTTCTGGGTTTAGAGAGTAGTCTGGAATCTCACCGTAGGTTGCCTGTAAATCGTTCCACTTTTGTAGAAGAACTTCAAACTCGTCAATGAAGCCTTGGTTCCTTGCTTCTTTGATGAGATACTTCCGCCAGTTTTCAAGTATGAGTTTCATTTATTCTTCTCCACCTCTATAAGTAGTCTTCCAGAGCCCTTTATGACACGATGATAAACGTATGCAGGTATGCTATATGTGGAGCCCTCTTTCAGCGAGACCGGGAGTTGGTCATCTAACTGCAACTTCCAGCCATTTGATTCAATAACCTTTATCACTCTGTCTTCTCGGTCTTGATGCCAGATAAGTTCTTCTGAATCTACATTTTCCCTAAACTCTCGGAGAAATAACTTACCTCCAAGAGATCTTTCACGAAAGGGAAAATCCATCAACCAACACCAGAAGAACCAGACCAGTTAGAACCAGAGGGTGAGATGTTATTGATTCTCCCAACAGGGATATTTGTAAGACCGGCAATAAGGGAAAAATTTGTAACAGTCTGTCCGGTATCGGATAGAAGGTAAACCTCGGATAGTTTGAGACTATACATATTAAATGTTGGCTTATTTTCTTCATGGATCAAGACATAGTTGGAGCCGCCATTCTTTACCCCTAGTTCTGAAAACCCAAGTCTGACGTGCTTGGAGTCTGTATTTGATACGGAAATCCATTGCGTAACAAACGGAAACTCAATTTTTAGCGGAGTTGAGCCAGAGGCAGGAATAGTCAAATTACCAGTAGCAAACGGAATGCCGCTGACTTGATAAGAACCGACATTGTTGAGACCAGCAGTATACTTGAAATCAGAAGACATTACCAGAACCTCCCCACGCCAGGACCGAAGTCCTTATGTGCTCTACAAGCCCAATAACCGGCCTTGGTGCGATCTTTCTTTTCGGCACAGTTATGACGCGCAGCAAATGACTTGCGAGCCTCCGCGCTGTTCCAGCCGCCTTTTAAGCCACCCTTTGCATCACCATAAGTAATCTTCTTGATTTTGCCTGTCTTTGGGTTGCGTACAAACACTTTATACTTCTTTCCAGATCCAGTGTTTCTTGATGGTTTACCAATTGGTGGGTCTTTCTTTTTATCCTCATCAAGTGTCTCATCTTCAAACATTGGAAAGTCAAGGGGCACTCTTTCACCCTCAAATATTACAAATTCTCCGAGATCCGTATTTTCTAAAAGATCTCTTTCATCTTCGTTTAAGGCTTCATAAAGACCAGACTTATAGAACTGACGCCCTTGGCGAATAACATTGAAGTAACAAGGGGAGCCAACACGATAGACACATTCGGTAAGGGGAATTCTGTTTTCTACATGATGCTGAAGTCCTGGCTTGAACAGTCTCTTTCTTAGACCTTCCATAATAAGACGTTTTGCTTCCTCTCTGGTAACCATATCTAGACTCTCTTTTTTGGCAGATTTCTTACCCCAAGTCTTACCTCTCCCTCGCTCTTTGCAAGCACCGGGAGTTGGGCGACAAGAGGGATAACGCTTCCTCTTATCACCCTTGGAACGACCGCAGGGACTACACTTGGTCCTTCCTGTTTTCTTATCCTTGCGGCACGTATTACAATCAACCCAGCCGCCTTTCTTTCCGGGGGCACCTTTGCGACCAAACCAATCTCGCAGGCTAGACTCTTTACCAGACTCGGTACCGGCCTTTTTACGCTTTTTCTTTTTTTCTATTATGGTTTCATTTTTTGCTTTTTGCATTCTTTTGGTCTTCCTTTTCGAAGCCTCTTTTCTTTCTTCAGCGTAGTCAAATGCTTTTTTTAGTCTTGCTTTGACTTTTGGGTCTTTAGCATTTTGATAAGCCGCACGAACTCGCTGATGGATAAGGTTGATAATTTGCGACTGTCGTTTGTGAGACTTGGACTTGAATGATGCTTTCGCCAAAGTTCTTTTGATTGCAGCGACACTGGAAAACTCAACAGATACTGTGTCTTTAGGGTTCTCGTCGGTATAGAGTCTGCGGCCCGAGCCCTTGGGTTTTTTGCCTGTCCCTACTTTTGGATCACTCATTCTTTCTTTGTCCTTTTTTGCTTCTTGACTTTTGGTTTTTACAAAACTGCTTCATTGTAAAACCTTTTGGGTTTGAACATTTAGATTTTCGTTTTTTCCTTTCAGAGTCAGACCATTTCTCATTTACTTTTTTTTTACATTAATCTCTTCTTCGTCTGCAAGTATATAGTCGCCATCTTCGTGTTGGCCAACATCCGGCATTTCATCAATTACAGAAGTAATTGTTTCATCCGAAACATCTTCAACCTTATTAGCAAGAAAATCTTTAATAGCTTTCATTCCGGCAGCACCACCTTCATCCATTAATACTTGGCGAATCATAGACTCAATGCCTTCTTCTGCTTCGTAAAGTTCTCTACCTTCTTTCGTGGTTGACTTGCCCCAGTTTGCCGCACCAACCTTACGACACTTCACCAGAGCACCAGATGCATAAGCAGAGGGCCAGACGTCATAACGAGCCCTTACCTTGTGATAGCAAGCATCTTTTTTGCCAGATGACTTTTTCTTCTTTTTCTCAATAACAATTTGCAGTTCTTCTTTGATAATTTTAAGAAGACGTGTTTTTGTAATCCTCACTTTGTGGCCTCCAAGTAAAACTTTCTACAATAAATAGTTGTTACTTTGGTTGTTTTGCCATCGTTCCGAAGATTTTATCTATAAAGGGATAGATGCCTGAAAAATTTGTAAAAGGATTTTTCTTGTGATGATAAGCGTGATGAACTGAAAAGGCAGAAGTAAAGTCTGTGTTGTGTATTTCTTTGTGTTTGTAATAATAGAATAGACCATAAGACAAGACACCAAAAGAAAAGCCCCAATTGATTAGATAACCAATTGAGGTAATAGCAATAAAGAACAAAGACCGAACCCACAATGGTTCAAAGAAATCGTTTCTCTCTTCGTCGTAAGCGTGGACGTGATGGAGAGAGTGTAGTCTTTTAAGCCGTCGCAAAATGGGCAGTTTACCAAGTCTACCGTGAAATACAAAACGATGATTTAAGTAAACTGCAATGGCAGCAGCAAAGTGACCTATAAAGATTAATAAGAAAAAATAAAGAATTTTTACTCCGTTCTATAAAGTAACTAGTAGTTATCTAATGGAATGAAGTTTTTTTGTAAAATAAAAGATTACATATATTCTATTGACAATCAGACTGGAGACCTGATAGCCTGCTTTGCTTTAGTCTTAACAGATGGTCTTATCCTGACGGCTATCTATTTTTTGATTAAATAACTAAGATCCTCTAGAAGCCTTGCTCGCCTCGACTGCGCCAAGTTGAGCGAGTGCTGCCTTTTTAGTCTTGTGAGGGCTTTTGGAGAGCCTTTTACCAGATTTAGAAGTGACGTACCAGCCGCCTTCAACTTTCTCTAGCTTTTCTTCCATGACTTCCCCACCAACAAGCAAGTAATCCCGGCATTTGTTAAGATAATCCGCAGCGAGGGTAATTTTACTCATCCACCAAGCAGGCAAGTCTGCTTCGCCAGAGGGCAGCCCTTGGAGAATCTGGCCAGCATCTTCAATAGCAGTCTTCAGTTTTCTTGCTGCCGATGCTACGTCTTGATGGCCGTCTTCCTCCAAAGTTTCTAATTCTTCTTTGATAATTCTCCTAAGTTGACTTTTAGTAATTTTCATTTTAAGTTTCCTTTTAATTTGGCTGTTGTGTTGGATCAACAAGTACACAATCGCCATTCATATCAGCGACCAGTTCTTCACCTGGGCAAAGGGTCTCTTCGATTAGGACATCTACACCAGAGGATATAATAATGGGATTCGCTGTATCACAGATTGTGCAAGTACCAAGAATAGCAATCTCGGCAGCCGTTCCTGCAAACAAAACAGCCGTAGCGGTGCTTGCTGCCACAACAGCCAAATCTGTTACTGCCTTGGTCAGAGCGAGAACGATTACAATTCCTTCCATTTTAAATCTCCTATTTTGATTTAGTAAATAAGTGTCAGTTGTTTATCTAAAATATTCTTTCTTTTGATGGAGCCATCGCTTAGGACGAAAGCAACTTCATACTTGCCCTCTCCATCATCTCTTATGATTATACCATAGTAACTTGGCGAGTGCAAGGAGTTTAAGACACCTCTGTAAGACTTTCTTCTCACAAGACTGCCTACTTTAAAGTCTTTCATCTATAAATCTCCGCATGACCTTCCTGTAAAAGAGTGTCATTAATATTTTTGTCATCTACCCACAAAACGCCCAGAACTCGCCCGTACTTGTCCAAAGAAAGAGAGTGCAGGACGAAAGGGCTTCCCACAGGGCCTAGAAGGGCCTCCAGGCGCTCCTTGGATGCAAACCCGGCCTGTTTCTCAACCAAGTCCCTTGTGCGTGTCTCAGGGGCGTCTATGCCCGCGAGACGTATTCTTCTAAAAGCCCAAGTATTGAACCCGAGATCAATGGTTGCGTCAACAGTATCTCCGTCAATTACACGATCTAGTTTTGCTTTGTAGACATAAAGCATTATGCTTTTTCCAGCCTTCTCTTTTTTAATTCGTCATACATAAGAGACCAAGTGATTGGAAGTTTTAGCCGTCCACCAAGACCTCTGTCGTCATCCAAAGCAAACCTTTCAAGACCAAGACCACGGCCTCCCTTTGGATCACCGTGAACAATTGTTGCTCTTTGACCTGTTAGAGAACCAAGAAGATCTTTTTCTCTCCACCCTTGAAGCATTTCTTTATATTCTGGAACGGTGTATGCGCCGCCAGCAACAACATCACCCGGCTCTACAAGGTCTGGAGGGATGATGGCAAACCCGCTCACACCAGTCCAATCGCTGGAATCCCACCTTGGATCTCTATCTGGAGGCACCCAAGGCGCTGGAGGACCGTAGTCGCCCGTGTCATCATCTGCGGCAAGACCCTTTGGCGAAACAGCCATGCCTGCAACAGAGCCAAGACCACGAATAAAGTCCCTTCTGCTGATACCTTCACGCAAAACGTCAATAGAGGTGCCTGTTGCACGAGACCAAAGATCAAGAATGGCTTCTTCAGAAGTCCATCCACGCCATCGCTCCATGATTTTTTTCACGCTTTCACTCCATATCTTTCTATCATTTCCTCAACAAAGTCAAAGGCTCTCAGAGCCAGTCTTTTTCTAACTTTATCTGTCTTAACTTGAAGGAAACTGGGATAGTAAAGATCATAAAGTTTGATAACGACGGATATTAAGTCAACAACAGCACTATTAGGAATTGACTTTGCTAAAAGTATCACTTTTGCAAACATATCAACAAGTTCGTCTATTTCCTTTTGGCTTCTTTTTGAGCCAGTTGATCTTGCTGTATAGAGATAATCTGGATTATTTTTCTCTTTTCTAAAATGGATCGTACCACGCAAATCTCTTAAAATATGAATTAGCCTGGCTTGCATCTCTTCTGTTGAGTTTGCATATTTAAGGGCTTGTTTTAGAGCAGGGGATATCTGGCCGGAAGCAGCCTTTTTCCCTTTTGCTCTCAATAGCGCCTGGCGAATTGCTTTTGTCGGGACACCTGCTTGACCAACCCTTGAACGAGCAGAACCTTCTGGTCGTCTATGATAGTTAATCATATGTGTCATTTCGTGCAAAAACACTTGCAAAAGAACATTCTGGTTGGAAATAATTAGAATGGCAAAGTCGGCATCTGGGATATTATCAAGTTCATCCCTGCTGAGTGCAGCGCCAATGGCTGGGTGAGCAAGATTGATGCTTACCTCGCCGTCGTTGGTATCGAACCAGCCCTGCACGTTCTGAAACTCGTCTGACTTGTCATAAACAATATTGACTTTTGTCTCGAAAAGCCCGCGAATGCTTTCCGGGTCAGGAAAAACTTTTTCAATGCCTTCAATAGACTTGGCCAGAGCAACCTTGTCTTCGACAACTTCTGGTTTAAGTTCCAAAACTTTTCCAGTAATGCCTAACATTTTCCGCATAAAGCGAGGCATTTTATCCAAGACTTTCTTTTGTCTATAATAAAGAGTTTTTGATTTTTTCTCTCTGCCAACAGCGAGATTGTCAGGCAAAAGCCAAGATGACATAAAAAGTTCGATCAACTCAGTATAAACGCTATCAGTCTCACGTTCTTGGAGAATGGATTCCACCTCTTCCATGAGAATGACCTTTAGGTTCTTTTTGTTGATCTTCATAATATTTTTTCCTTAAAGTCTCAGTTATAGCCAAATCTTGGCTTAGTTTCTCTGGCTGTTCTGGCTCGGTGACGTTGCGTGTCCTTGTTCAACATCTTTAGATTTGTCATTGCTTCATCTTTTGTCTCAAGGTCAGTAAGATGGTCTTCTACTCTACCATCTGGTAGGATTTCAACCACTTTATATGGAGCGGCGTCTGGAAAAGGAATAGCCCACTTGCCCATTCTGGCAATATACTCTTCTTCCTCTTCATAAGCCCCCTCTAACACTTTGTTGAATTCTTCCTTGATAAGCCTTTTAAGCTGTGATCTTGTGATCTTCATAATATTTCTCCTTATTCTCTCAAAGTATTTTTTCTAACGTGCTCTTTTCTTTGCGAAGAGTCCATCTTTACAAAATCTGCAATAGCATTCAGCAACAACTGATTGACTTTTTCTAATGTTTGGACCGAGGCAAAACTGAACATACTGTTAACCATAACTTCAAGGGTAGGTCTATAGATTCTTTCATAAAAGTATTTATTCTTGTAAAAAGTGCTTGGTTCGACGTCAGGATTCTGATCCATGAGATTGTCTATATACTGAAGCATCGATAGCATGGCAATATTTGGATCTACATTACTCACGTCAGAAACAATATCATTTTTTGCTTTCTTTAGGTCTATTGCCATGCCAGGCAAAGGAAGTTGTGCTTCCATCTCTTCCTTGATAAGCTTTTTAAGCTGTGCTCTTGTAATCTTCATTGTGTTATTCCTTTTTTAGTTACTCACTAAGCATCAAGATCAAGTTCCACGGCCAATAATTTTACGGTATAGTTCTGGATCATCTTTCACGCTCTCGACGCCTCGACCAGCGGCTTTGAGTGCTTCAAGAAAAGCATTTTCTGCATATACTGGTAGAGTCCGAGATCCGCTCATTCCAGCATCAAATCTTGCTTGCTTAAAAGCCTCTGCCTGAAGCCGCAGGGCCTTTCGGTATAGAGTGGGGTCAATTATTCCATCTAACTCTGGATCGACTCTAAGGGTGTGACGTGTGTCTCTGTCGCTAGTTCTGAACTCGTCGCCCAGTCCATCCTCTTCTGTCATCCCTTCCAACTCTTCCTTGATAAGCTCTTTAAGCTGTGCTCGTGTGATCTTCATAAATTATCCCTCACTGGTTTTAGTTCTGGCGCTGGATCTTGGCCAATCTCTTGTGCAAACTTGGTTCTGGCTGTGTCCAAGTCAAATGACGCCTTTCGTATCATCTCATAAACTTTATCTGACAACTGTGACTGCTTAATAGAAGCAGCAGTTAGACCCATGGCATAATCTAAGTTATCTTTAAACTCTTGTAAATTTTTTGTAAGATCCAAAAGTTGGCCGTATAACTCAAAATCGGTAGCAGCAAAGTCGCGACCCTCGCCCATTGTCTTCTCTAGCTCTTCTTTGATAAGCTTTTTAAGTTGAGCTTTTGTGATTTTCATAATATTTTTCCTTCAGGCCATGGCCGACACTATAAGTAGTATTCAGATTAGGATAAGAATCTCAAATTTTTTTCCTGTAATTTTATTGAAGGGTTGATATGGCCTCTCTGAGTTCTTTTTGCAGATTATCGCCTTTCAAGCGTATGCAGTGTTTCTGAATATAAGACCAAGGGATTTTTGGATCATTGAGCCCAACACCCTTCTTTTCAAAAGAAGCATTTAATCTACTCAACTCTCTTTTTCCAAGGTGCTCTCTCAGGATGTCACGGGCTGTCATCCAAAGCTCTAAACCAGCATAAGTCTTTGTCCCCAAGATAATTTTTTCTCTTTGCTTATCGAACCATTCCTTTAATATTTTTTTATCACCGAGATAATGCTCAATAAGCTCCACAGAACCATCTTCGGACTTACTATAAGAAGAGAATAGCCAAAGCACCTTTTCCCATTCTTCTATCTTGCTAAGGGTCACGTTTCTTGCACTGCTAACTTGTTTTTTTTCAACATCAGAAGTCTTTAATTCTAAGGCATACTCTTTTCCATCTATCTCTAAAAAGGCGTCAGGGACATACTTATTTGACCTCCCAGGGCCAGGTCTAAGGTTGAATAACTCGCATTGCATATTCTCTCTTTCATCATCTTGTGTTGTTCTTTTGGGCATCTTGACCTCTCAAATTTTTTCCCTGTAATTTTATACCACACCCAATATAACAAGTCAAGGCTTTATTGGGGGAATATAAGGGGTAGTTCACCGTGAAGGGGAAGCATAGGGGAATAGGGCCGTTTAGGGGGTTATATGGGGCTGTATGGGGGAATACAAAAACTCTGATTTTTCTTGGGGTGTAGCGAGTGTATCTGGCCCGCCTTTGGCGGGCTGGCCCATATGGTACTTAGAACCCGGCATACCGGGGAGGGGGGAGGGGGGGAGGTAGTCCATATGCCAGTTTCTAACTTGTGCATAACTCTTTTTGTTTCATTATCGAGCAGTCTATAGTAGCCTTGCAACCTCAACTCACATTATGCTGGGGATAGTATTGGCCTCACTGTGGATAGGCTAAGGGTTGTATGGGCAAGGCCCATTGCATACAGCCTGTGAGTTGACGTCACAAGCCTATTATGGCTGGGTATGCAATCTCTTTTTATCTCGCCCTAGCGAATTGTTAATACCTTTTCGGGTTATTCATAGGGTTATCCATATGTTGTGTGAGTGGGCTTTATACCTCGACAATGCCCGTGGCTATTGGGTTTGCTAGGGTTTTACCTGGGGATAAAGGGAAGGATTGGTTTAGTTTTCTCTAGGGCGAGATAGAATAGGTTAAAACTCCACTCACACGGGTTGTCAAAAGAGGGTAGAATAAATGTTAAGTGAGTATGGAGTGAGTGTTAAGTGAGTGTAAAGGGTTGGTCAAGGGATAGGGTTAATGTGGGTTAGTTATCCCCAGGCATAAAAAAAC
>Ga0209645_1000657_pt1 | contig 17760 bp, 6 predicted proteins | sample ETNvirenome_6_30_FD_184070 | JGI IMG/M metagenome (GOLD analysis project Ga0209645, IMG submission 184070) | Marine viral communities from the Pacific Ocean - ETNP_6_30 (SPAdes) (version 2) | ecosystem: Environmental > Aquatic > Marine > Oceanic | place: Pacific Ocean | collected 2013-06-19
CTTTGTACAACTGTGCTTTGATATGGTACAGAATGGAATGAGTATTCAGATTAGTCAAGACTACTCTTCTATGGTTAACTTTGCACGTTGTAAGTGTTTGGGTGCTAATGTATTGCGTGGTCCTGACCAGGTGCCTTGGGATGGTAAACTTCACTATGATTATCAACTATGGATTGATAGTGACATTGTGTTTAGCACTGAGAAGTTCTGGCAACTGTGTGACCTTTCATTGAATGCAGAAGGTGAGGAGAAAGAAATCACTGCTGGTTGGTATTCTACAGAAGATGGTAAGACTACTTCAGTAGCACACTGGTTGGATGAAAGTGATTTCAGAAACAATGGTGGTGTTATGAACCATGAGATGGTTGATAGCATTCAGAATCGTAAGAAACCATTTACAGTAGATTATACTGGATTTGGATGGGTAATGATTCAGAAGGGTGTGTTTGAGAATGAAAAGATGAAGTATCCTTGGTTTGCACCTAAGATGCAAGTTTTTGAATCTGGTGCAGTACAAGATATGTGTGGTGAGGATGTCTCATTCTGTTTAGATGCAATTGAGGCAGGATATGATATTTGGTGTGATCCACGCATTAGAGTGGGTCATGAGAAGACAAGAGTTATTTGAGGTATTGAATTATGGCAAAAGTAAAGAAGTCACTGTTAGGTTCAGTATTCATTGAATCCCAACCCAAGAAAACTAGACAGGGGCAAGGGAAGCACACAAAGTATGCTGCATCCAGCAGTAATAATGCTAAGAAGCGTTATAGAGGTCAAGGAAGAGGTTAATACATCAGGCACTCACATGGGTGCCTTTTTTTTGTGTTATAATTAAAACAGCGGAAAATCTCTCGTCTCTCTTTATGTCTTGTCTTATTACTAATCTGCCTGCAGTTGAATTGTGGGTACGTAAAGAATATCTTACTGATCATCAATCTGGATGGGGTGAGTATGTTAAAGGTGTATGGGTCAGTGCTAAATCAATTCCTGGTAGAGCATTTTACTTTGAGACCTATCTACCTGAATATGGTGCAATGTATGATAAACTACCTATCAGTGCCTTTTTGTCTAAACCAGAAGCACCTGACCCTGATATGAGTCTGCAGAACCTACAGTTTTGGAACTGCATGGACTATGGGGTTACTGCCATCACAAAGCAGTTTATTGGGTCTATGGACTATGAGGTCTATACAAGGGATCATGGGAACATGAAGGGTACATATGTATGTACTCTGGACAACTATCATCAAGACCCTGATGTGGTTGATTCTGCTACCTCAGAAAACCCTGCAGAGCATAAGTCACATAACTTGATTGAATTGGTTAATGGTCAATACTGTCTGTATCCTAACAATAGAACGCGTATCTATGATAACAGTTTGACACCTGAAAATCCGAAAACCCCTGACTTCAAGGTATCTACTGTATATTATCAAGTAGAGAATGGTTATGATAGGATGGGATTGGGTGATCAGGACTCATATTTCTGGAAAACTGTTAAGGATAGACAGAATGAAATCAATGATCTTGTAGATCCTCTTTAAATTTTTTAATAACCCCTATAAATAAAGACATATCATAGTGTCTAGATCATGCCTGTTCAAAGGGTAAGTAAACCTTTTAAAGATATAAGTGCTACTTTTCAAACAAATCCTTTGAACAGTGATCTTATTGCGTTAAACAATTCTAATGCAATATCAAGAGCAATTCGTAATTTGATATTAACTGTACCTGGTGATAAACCATTTCAACCAGATTTGGGTTCTGAAGTATATGAATCATTGTTTGATCAATTAGATCAAATTACAGCAACATCAATACAATCACAAATTGAAAATACTATTATAAAGTATGAACCTAGAGTAAAATTAAGTAGTGTTGATGTAAAATCAAATATTCCTGATAATGCTTTTGATGTCTTAATTACTTATGAAGTCATTGGTGTTGAACTTCCAACCCAACAAATTAGTTTCGCATTAGAGCTCACTAGGTAAATGCCTTTAGTAAATTTCAGCAATCTAGATTTTAATCAAATCAAAACATCCCTAAGGGATTACCTTCGAGCGAATTCAAACTTTACAGATTATGATTTTGAAGGTTCTAATCTTTCAACTATTATTGATCTGTTAGCATATAACACATATATCAATTCATATAATGCTAATATGGTGACCAATGAGGTCTTCATTGATAGTGCTACATTAAGAGAGAATATTGTATCACTAGCAAAGAACATTGGATATACTCCAAGACCAAGAAGGTCTGCAAAGGCATTAGTTTCATTTGCTGTTGATGTAAGTGGTACAACAACTGTTGCTGTCACCTTGAAGAAAGGAATTGTTGCTACTACTGCTGCAACCTTTGGTGGTCAGAGTTTTACCTTCTCTATACCAGAGGATATTACAGTTGGTGTTAATGACAGTGGATTAGCATTGTTTGATTCTATCACAATTTATGAAGGTGTACATATTGAAGAATCTTACAATGTAAATTCAAGAACACCTAATCAAAAATACATTCTTAATAATAGTGGTATTGACACTAATTTAATTAGAGTTAATGTACAAGATTCAGAAAACTCCACTATTGTTAGAAAATTTACACAATCAAAAGGATTGTTTGATGTAAAGGGTGATTCACCTGTATTCTATCTACAGGAAGTAGATAATGAAAGGTATGAAATCTTATTTGGTGATGGTATCTTTGGATTACCTATACAAGAACCAAATGTAGTTAAAGTTGGATATATTGTATCAAATGGTGAAGGTGGAAATAATCTATCAAGACTGTCTTATTCTGGACAATTAGTTGATAATAATGGTGCTTCAATTACAACAAATATTACTACAATGTTTGTTGATCAACAAAGTTATGGTGGTGCCCAAATTGAGAGTGTAGAATCAATTAAGAAGTATGCACCTCAGATTTACTCTTCACAAAATCGTGCTGTAACAGCAGTTGATTATGAAGCAATGATTCCAAAGATTTATCCTGAAGCAGAATCTGTCTCTGCTTTTGGTGGTGAGGAACTTACTCCTCCAAAATTTGGAAGAGTATTAATTGCAGTTAAACCAATTAATGGTGTGTTTCTTTCAAGCACTATAAAGAATGATATTTCTAGACAATTAAAGAAATATTCAGTTGCTGGGATTATACCTGAGATTGTTGATTTAAAATATCTTTATGTTGAGACTAATTCATTTGTATATTACAATGAGAATAAAGCACCCAGTTCAACAACAATAACTGGTGCCTGTAGAAATAATATCAATTCATATGCAAATTCATCAGAGTTAAATAAATTTGGTGCAAGATTTAAGTACAGTAAATATCAAAATGTTTTAGACAATAGTCATGTTTCTATAACATCTAACATTACTACTGTAAATATGCGCAGAGACTTGCAAGTTGTACTAAATGCATTTGCAGAGTATGAGATTTGTTTTGGTAATAGATTCCACATCAAAAATCATGGTCATGGAACACATGGTGGTGAGATTGGATTTAATATTAAATCATCTGGATTTAAAGTAGCAGGAATTACTGATACAGTTTATCTTGGTGATTCACCAGATCAATCATTGAAGACTGGTACAATGTTCTTATTCAAACTTAATTCTGATACTGAATTTGTAATTGTAAAGCAGGATGTTGGTACAGTTGATTATGTTAAGGGTGAAATAATGTTGTCACCAATTAATATCATTTCTACTGTAGTAAATAGAGGTGAGGCACTGATTGAAATATCTGCCACACCTTATTCTAATGATGTAATTGGTAAGCAAGATCTTTATCTTCAACTTGATACATCTAATGTTTTGATAAATGCTGTGACAGATGAAATTGCATCTGGTGATGATATTTCAGGAAGTAACTACATTGTTACTTCTTCCTACTCAAATGGAAAACTTGTTAGGGGTAAGGAGATTTTATCATCTCCATCTACCATTTCAACTACTACAACATCAAATACAAGTAGTAATCCAATTATTCAGGCAGAGAATACTGTTACAGTAATATCTGGAATGGATGGTACAACAACCTCAACAACAACCACATACCCTTCTGGATCATCTAGCACATCTAGTCCTAGTTCATCATCAAGTTCATCAGGTTCATCTTCAGGTTATTAATAAGAAATGGCGGTAGATAGAGTACAAATTCAGGATGTATTATCATCCCAAATTCCTTCCTATGTAAAGGATGATTTTCCTTTACTTGTAGATTTCTTAGAAGAGTATTATATTTCTCAAGAAACACAAGGTGGGTCTCTTGACCTTATTGAAAATCTTGATCAATATGTAAAAGTTGATGAACTTGCAAATCTAAAGACAGAGGCATCACTAGGTGCTGATCTTACAGCTGTTTCAACATCTATTACTCTTTCTTCTGATACCAACTTTACATATGGATTCCCTGAAAAAAATGGTCTGATACAAATAGATAATGAAATAATAAAGTATAGTAGTAAAACTGCAACCACGTTAGAAGGGTGTGTAAGGGGTTTCAGTGGTGCTACACAGTATGTTGATACACTTATACCAGACAAGCAGACATTTACTTCTACTTCACCTGAAACACATAAAACAGGTGCTATTGTTAAGAATCTCAGCGTACTTTTCTTACAAGAATTTTTTACAAAGTTAAAAACACAAATTACACCAGGATTTGAAAATAGAACTCTTGCTACACAATTAAATGAAAAGAATTTTGTTATTGGTGCTGATAGTTTTTACAAATCAAAAGGCACAGATGAATCATTTAAAATTCTCTTCAAAGCAATTTATGGTGTTGATGTAGACATTATTAAACCAAATGATTTTCTTCTTAGACCATCTGATGCAAACTATGTTGTTAGCCAAGATTATGTTGTAGAAAAATATATTGGTGATCCTTTTGAACTTAAGAATAGAACAATATATCAAAATTCTACCAACTCAAGAGGAACTGTAACAAAAGTTGAAAAGTTAAATGTAGATGGTGATTTTTATCAAATTTCTATTGATACTGGATATCAACGTGATATTGATGTAAATGGAACAATATATGGAAAGTTTGAACCAAATTCAAAAACAATTCTTGTTAATAATGTAAGTGTTGGATCAACAATTATAGATGTTGATTCTACTGTTGATTTTGCATCATCAGGTTCTCTTTCACTTATTGATGATGATGGTAATGAATTCATCACCAATTACACTGATAAGAATTTAACTCAGTTTATTGGATTGACTACGACAACATCTACCTTTACAAAAGGTATTGATGTTAGAAAGGATGATTTTACTTTTGCAAGTATCAGTGGAGATGAACAAATAAGAGTAAGAATTCTTTCTACTTTACAAGCAGTTGAATATGATGGAGAAAATTTTGGATTAAGTGTAGGAGATAGAATTAGTTTAAAGACTATTGGTGTAGAGGACGAGACAATTAAATCTGATTGGTTTTACAATGTAAAATCAAAACTTGATATCAAATCTATACATCTCTCTAATCCTAGCAGCAACATATACACAATAGAATTTTTAGATAATCATGATTTAGTTGTTGGATATAAAGTTGAAATAACTGATGTAAATTTAAATGCAATCAAAACTGGTGAAGTAACATCTGTAGATTCAAGTAAAATTTTAAATGTAAAGTTGGTTACACCAATTCCAACAAACACTTTAAATAATACATTTTCACTTGAAAATCAAACTCTTAAGGGTAATTCAGGGAAATTGCCAATTGGAAATATTAATGCCAATGTTCTTAACGCATACAAAAATAATAACAAATATTTAATTGCATCTAATAGTGTGCCAAACTATGATGATGAAATAAGATGTGATGATAAAACATTTTTGTTTAGTGGTTCAGCAAATTTTGATATCTTAACCATTTCAAGTAGTCAGGATCATGGTTTATATAATGGTGACTCTGTTTACTATAATAAAAAAATAACTTCTACATCTAGCATTTCTGATGGACAAACTTTTGTAGATGAAACTATTAATGGTTTTAATAATCTGGATGAGGGTGTTTATTTTGTAAAAAGAGAAAGTGCTTTTTCTATTAAGTTAGCAAACAGTAAAGCAGACTTATACAATAATAAATTTGTAGTTCCTGATGGATCTGTAACTGACAATAAATTTACTTACTATCCATTCTTTGAGAGAACACTTTCTGGTCAAAAGATTTACAGAGAAATTGATGAACCAATTCAGGAAGCAGGTTTATTTACAACAAGTCCTGGTAAAACTGGTGTATTGATTAATGGTGTTGAAATTGATAACTATAAATCATCTGATGTTATTTTTTATGGAGGAGTAAAATCATTTGAAATTACAAGTCCTGGTAAAAACTATGATGTAATTAATCCTCCTGTAATTAATGTTGATGATGTTTCTGGCAGTGGTGTTACAGGAACTGTATCAGTTTCTGGATCAGTTTCTGAATTAAGAATAATCAATAAGGGTTTTGATTATCTAGAAACTCCTGTTGTAACTATTGATGGTGGCAATCCTACAACTCCAGCAAAAGCAGAAGTTAATTTAATTGCTATTGATCATACTATTCCATTCCAAGCAGGTATTGAATTCAATAATCTTGATGGTGGTGTGGATCTTACAAATGATATTATTGGATTTTCCACCTTTCACAACTTAAGAGATATTGAACAAGTAACATACAATACTGCAAAAAATCCAGTTGTTGGTCTTGGCACTAATCAGGTTTATTTTGCTAAAGTTGTTGATGGCACTAGAATTAAATTATTCTCTTCATTTGATGAAGCAAATAGTGGAATTAATACAGTTAGTATCACATCTGTTGGAAATGGTACACAAACATTTACTGCAGTTGAAAGAAAAAAAGTTGTAAGTAGTATTGTTGTTTCTGATAGTGGTTCAGAATACAAAAATCAGGAAAGAACAATTGTTTCAAGTGGTATTAGCACATCACTGAATAAATTTACAATTAAAAATCATGGATATAATACTGATGAAATTATCCAGTACACTCCTAAAGGAACTGCCATAACTGGAATTTCTTCTGAAACTGATTATTATGTTGGAAAGATAGATGATGACAATTTTAATCTTTACCAATTGGGCACTGGTTCTTTAGAAAAAAGATATTATATTGATAACAATATTGCAGTCAATATTGTAAAGGTAGGAGATGGATGTTTTAATTACAAACCCATCACGGTGACAGTTTCAGGAAGAGTTGGTGTTAATACATCTTTTGGTCAAAATATTGATTGCACATTGCAACCAATCATTAGAGGCAGTATTACAAGCGCAGATGTAAAAAATGAAGGTGTTGGTTATGGATCATCTGAAATCCTTAATTTTGATAGAAAACCATCTGTCAGTTTAAACAGTGGCAAAGAAGCACAACTTACTCCAATTGTTGTAAATGGTTCAATTAGAGAAGTTATTGTCAATAATGGTGGAAGTGAATATAATTCACCACCAGATTTAATTGTTTCTGATGGCAAGTATTGTGAGTTAACACCTGTTATTTCAAATGGTTCAATAGTATCTGTTATTGTTGTGTCTGGTGGATTAGAATATAATAATGACTCAATTATCACTATTGTTCCTGCAGGAAATGATGGTGCTATTTCTGCTAATGTAAATGAATGGATAATTAATAAATTTGAACAAAAATTTAATAAACTCACTGATGATGATTGTATTATTGCTGATGGATCACTTGATGGAACAACTCAACTTGCTCACTTGTATGCTCCTAGAAATATTAGAACATCAGTATATGGTAAGAAATCAAATGGAGAAATTCAATATCAGCATCCTGACTTAACGCAATTATCTGGTATAGAGGTTGAATCCAAATATCATTCTCCAATTATTGGTTGGGCTTATGATGGATCTCCAATATATGGTCCTTATGGATATGATAGACCAGATGGTGGCACTGTCAGAAGAATGGTAAGTGGTTACAGTCAAGTTATTTCATCCAATAGACCTCCTTTGAACTTGTACCCTCTTGGTTTCTTTGTTAATGATTATCAATTTGATGATTCTGGTGATTTAAATGAATCAAATGGAAGATTTTGTGTAACTCCTGATTATCCAAATGGTAAATTTGTATATTTCTCAACAATTTCAGAAACACCTGAAAGTACAGGTCCATTTAAAAATTTCAAAAAACCACAATTCCCATACTTAATTGGTAATTCATTCCAACATAAGCAGAATGTTTTTAATTATAATAAAACATCTAACCATGTTGATTATGATTTAGTTAAAAATAATTGGAGAAGAATTACCACACCATACAAAGTTAATTCCTTATTTGGTGGTTATGACTACATTTTTAATTCAAATAAATTAAAAGAACAAGTTATTGAAATCACTGGTGTTTCAAAGGGTAGTGTTGATTCTGTTGGTATATTAACTGGAGGTTCAAATTACCAAATTGATGACAAAGTTGTTTTTAAAGGTGATACATTTGGCAAAACTGCTAGAGGTGTCATTAATAAAATTGGAGGCAAGAGGGTTGATTTTGTAAACATCGATACTACCACATTTAGTAATATTGAATTTTTAAATGCAGGTGCTTCCAATAAATTTGTTGGATTTATGACCGCACCTCATAATTTAAAAGATAAAACTAGATTTAAAATTTCTGGTCTTTCTAATTATTTTCCAGGATTAGATCAATATTATAGTATTGGTATTAATACTGGTTCTTATGTTCTTCTTGATAATGTGGGACCTTCATCAGTCACTGGCATTGTGACATATTTTGATGTAGGTGGTGCATTCCAATATCCATCAGTAAGACCCAATGATATTATCAATATTGAGTCTGAGAAAGTAAAAGTTCTGAATAGTGATCCTCTTAATAATAGAGTAAGAGTTTTAAGAGCAGTAGAAGGAACAGTTGGTGCTGCTCACACAGGAAATGTAAAACTTTTTCAAGATTCAAGATCATTCTCAATTAATGTTGGGGCAATTAAAACCACCAAAATTCTTAAGACTAATACAGAATTATATTTTGATCCAAATGAATCATTAGGAATTGGAAGTGAGACAACTGTTGGGGTTGGAAGAACTATCGTCTTCTCAAATCCAGGAGCAGGTATTACAAATATATTTGTACCAGAACAACAATTGTTTATCCCTAATCATAATTTAAAAGTCAATGACACTGTAACTTATAAAACAAACACTGGCAGTTCAATTGAAGTTTGGACTGGAAGAACTGGAATTGCTAAAACCTCATTGAGTCACTTCTCATCACTTTTTGTAGCTCCCTTTGATGGTAATTTAATTGGTTTATCATCTACCAAAGTTGGATTGACTACATCAGGTTATGTTGGAATTGTTGATGACACAGTTGGTCTATTGTATTTTACTGGAGTAGGAACTGGTGCATATCATAGTTTAGTTACTAACTTTGATGATGTTGTAAAAGGCACTGCTCAGAGAACTGATGTAACTGTATCAACTGCAAGTTCTCATGGTCTTAGAAAAGATGATAATATTGTGTTCTCATTGAATGCTATAAATGAAACAACCATTGACGTCAAATATAATAATTTTAATAGAAGAATAGTATTTGATCCTCAAACGTTTGCAGCATCTGGTGTTAATACCACTACAAACACAATTGATGTTAACAAAAATATTTTTAAAACTGGTGATAAAGTAATTCATTCATCAACTACACCATCTGGTGGTTTAGTGAATGAAAAAATGTATTATGTCTTCATGGATTCTCCAACAACATTGAAACTTGTTGAAGATAAATTTGAACTGAATAAAATTTCACCAAACTTTGTAGATATTACTAGTGCTGGTATTGGTACTATATCAAAAATTAATCCAAATGTAACTGCACATACAAATATTAAATTTGATTTGTCAGATGCATCTCTATCATTTGTTTCCAATTCAATAAAGTATCCTGCATTTAAAATGGAGATCTTTACTGATCCTCTGTTTATTAATCAATATCTTTCTTCTAATGGTGATAATGATTTCAATGTGAAAACATCAGGTGTTGTTGGAACAAATGGACAACTTACTATTAATACAAAAGACACACCATCTGCTCTTTATTACAAATTCAGTAATGTAAATGCATCTTTTATTGTACAAGATAAAAAATTAGTTGTTGATGAAGATGTTATTTCTAACAATACAATATTTAAATCTAAGTCACTTGTTGATGGTGGTTATTCAATTACAGGAATTGGAACTACAACATTTAATTTTGACCTTGATGATACTTCTCCTATTTCAAATTACAACAGAACAACTGCAGAACCTGAATATACAACCACATCAAAAACTGCATATGGCACTATAAAAAATGTTGATTTAGTTGATAATAATTATGGTTATCAAACACTACCTGGCATTTCATCAGTAAAGAGTGGTGTTGGTACTGGCGCTATTCTTTTTGCTGAATCAAAGTCTATTGGTGTAATTCAAAATCAAAAGTTTCAATCTAATAATATTGGTTGGAATTATCCCACTGATAAGACTCTTAAACCAACTGCAAATATTCCAGAAATTGTTGAGGTAAATCCACTTGCATCATTTGAAAGAATTGGTATCACTACATCTGGAAAAGATTACCTTGTTCCACCTACTCTTGTAGTAAGAGACGGATATACTGATGAGATTGTAGATTGTGTTTTAACTTATGAATTAGGTGACCCAGAAGTTGAGATTATTGCTAACTCTAAAGGATTCTATCCAGTTACTCCTAGAATTATAGCAACTAAAAATTCTAATGGTTTTGAAATTGGAAGTGTTTCAGTAACTGGAACCACAGTTAGATTGAATCTTACCAATCAATTTAATAGTAATGATGAATATCCTTTCTCAATTGGTAATAATGTATATGTTGAAGGTATAAACATTGGTATTGGAACCACTGGTAAAGGATACAATTCTGAACAATATAAGCACAAACTTTTTGAAACTGTTGGTGTAAAAACTAACGCTGGTGGTTCAGGTGCATATGTTGAATATGAAATGAAAGATAATCTTGGTGCAAATGAAGTTCTTGGTAATGTATTATCACTTAATTCTGCAAGAGTGATTGCAGAATCACAATTGCCATTATTTGAACCAATACTGGGCAAAAATGAATTCCTTAATGATGAATCTGTAAGTTGGGATTCAAAATCTGGTATTGTAGAGGACTACAATCAAGACACAGATATTCTTAAAATTAAAACATCAAATGATTTATCAATTGGTGATATAGTCACAGGAACTTCCTCTAAAACAAAAGGAATTGTTGTTAAGAAGTGGGACTTTAATGCAGATGTAAAAACTGGTGCTGGGACAACAATTAATTATGGTTGGTCTGATGACATTGGTGTATTAAATAACAGTCTTCAAAGAATGCCAGATAATGATTATTATCAAAGATTCTCATATGCACTTAAATCACCAATTCCATTTGACAAATGGGATAATACTGTTGGTTCATTAAACCATACATCAGGATTTAAGAAATTCTCAGATTTGGTAATAACAAGTCAATCTGAAAGTAATCTTTCACCCTTTGTTGATGATACTGAAATGTCATTTATTGTTGATTGTATTGGTGAGGGTGATTTAAATTGTGTGTATGATTTTGATATTGCAGAAGAAAATGTTTATACTGTTAATGGTGAAAGATTATCAGATACAATTTTCTTACAAAATGTTATTCTGACTAACTCCTTTGAATCAAAAGGAAATAGAGTTTTAAGTGTTGATGATGTAAGTGGTCTTTTCAATAGCACTGTTAGACCTGAACGTTTTGCTGCTATATCTGATTTTGAACCTAGTGTAAAGTTTGTAAAATCATTATTCTATGTACAAGATACAACATTCACAGATGAGAGACAGTTCCAGATTAGCACCACTATAGTTGATGATGAATTTTCCTACTTGACAAGTTATGCAAACTTAAATACTTTCCCAGATTTAGGATTCTTTGATGTTGATGTAACTCAAAATGAATGGAATTTTATATTCCATCCTACTAAATTCTCTGTTAATAACTATCTTGTTTCATCATTCTCATTTGTCTTTGAACCCACAGTAAGTGGTGCTGCAATAACTTCATTTGGTGATGTTGTTCATTATGAAAGTCAAGAAGTAAATGTTGCAACTGCAACAACCACTAATATTGTTTCTGTAGGAACAAGTTTCAGATCACTAAAGGTATTAAACCTTCTAGTAACTGGTGATGACTATCACTTTGCAGAACTGAATATCATTCATAATGGAACTGATGTTAGTTTTGTGGAATACAATAATATTGATGAGGATAGTAATATCCCATATGGTGATAGTGGAATTGGAACATATAGTGCTGAAATTAGTGGAACTGATATTCTTCTTAAGTTCCATCCAAATGCTGGTATTGCAGCAACTTCATACAGTCAGATAGTTAATACTGTTAGAGGGACTAGTTCTCCTGGTATTACAACAATGAACACTGCTAGAATTGGTAGTGCATACACTTCAATTGCTTCCTCTGGATCTCCAACTGCTCATGTAATCTCAAGTTATGACACAAGGTCTCCCTCTGATAATTATAGTGCATCATATCAAGTTATCACTGTAGAGGATACATCAAATAATGAACATGAAATGTTTGAATTAGGAGTAATAAATTCACTTACTATTCCAACACAAGGAATTACTCCTTATGGAAATGTGGAAACTGATTCATCTCTTGGGACAGTTGGTGTATCAACAAGTGGAGATCTAGTACAGATTACATATACACCTAATCCAGGAATTGCTGTTGAAGTAAAAACTTTCTTTGTTGATCTCAGAGAAATCTCTCCAGATGTTACTGATAATAAAATTGATCTTAATGATGGATGTTTAAGAGCACAAACAGGAAATTATTTTGGAACAATAAATTCAGTCAAGACTAATTTTGATTTGACACACAAGGGTGATCCAATTTTTAGAAGACAATTTGATGGAGCATCAACAAGTGCTGTTAATTTAACAACAAATCAACTCAGCTTACCAAATCATTTCTTCCAGAGTGGTGAGGCGGTCAAATACGTTGTTACTGGAACTAATCAAAGAATTGGAATTGTTACAACTGATTTTGGTGGTAGTGTTGGTTCAACTTCTTTACTACCAACTGATTTATTTGCAATTAAAGTAAATGATGCCCAGATAGGATTTGCAACTAGTCCAACTGATGCACAAGCAATAAATCCATCTTTTATTCAGTTTAGTAATGTTGGAGTTGGTAATTCACACTTCATTGTTGCTACTAAGCAAACCACTAAAATGGTGGTATCAGTTGACAATATGATTCAAGCACCTATTGCTAAAACAGGTATTGCTGCAACATTGTCTAATGATATCATTTTTGATACTAACTTTGCAACAAGTGGAATCACATCTATCTCATCAAATGATATCATTAAAATTGATGATGAATTTATGAGAGTTACATCTGTTACTGGAACTGGAACAACCATCTTTGTCCAAAGACCTATTCTTGGAACTCAAATTGGTATTCATAGTATTGGCGCAACCATTGAAAAATTCGTTGGCAATTTTACAGTTACAGAAAATACACTGAATTTTGTAAGTGCTCCATATGGTAATATTCCCATTGGCACATCAACAAATCCACCTGATGAAAGAGATTTTGCAGGAATCACTACAAGTTCTACTTTCAGTGGTAGAGTTCTGATGAAAAGTGGAGTTGAATCATCAACAACTGAAACATATGATAATAACTTTGTCTTTGATGATTTATCACATCAATTCACTGGAATCACTAGTGAATTTGTTCTGAAATCAGACAATCAAAATGTAAGTGGTATTACTAGCAATACTTTCCTTCTTGTTAATAATATATTCCAATCACCACAAGGAGCAAATATAACTGAAATTGGTGAATATGAGAACTTTGAAAGTGCAGGTGTAACCACTGTTAGATTTAATACTAATTCTGCTACACCAACTGGTCATGACCAAAATCTTGGTGGTCTTCCAATTGGAGGAATGATTGTTTCTGTTGGTTCATTTGAAGGTGCTGGTTATCAACCTCTTGTAAGTGCTGGTGGAACTGCTGTTATATCTGCTGGAGGCACTGTTCAATCAATTAGTATAGGTAATAGTGGTTCAGGGTATAGAACAGGTGTTGTAACAGCATATAATGTAGGCGTACAGACTTATAGTGGTGTATTACCAGTCTTAACTCATATTGGTACTGCATTAGTAAGCAATGGTCATGTAATTGGATTTGATATTACTAATGGTGGAGTTGGATTCACAAGTTCCAATGCACCTGTTGTAGTCATTGATGAACCAATTAACTATACTGATATTCCTCTTGAATATTCTTCATCCTCATCAGGTGTTGGTACTGAAGCAACTATAAATGTAAAAGTTGGTCAAGGTTCTAGTGTAATTGAGTTTGAAATTAATGATTTTGGTTATGGATTTAACAAAGGTGATGTGCTTACAATTCCTGTAGGAGGTGCTACTGGTATTCCAACAAATACTTCTATCACATTCAATGAATTCCAAATTACAGTTCAAGACATCTACAGTGATGATTTCAATGCATATTCTCCAGGTGAATTCCAAGTATTGGATAGAATAGATAATAGATTTGATGGAGAAAGGAAAGTATTCCCATTAACACTTGAGGGTGAACCTATATCCATCTTTGCATCAAGAGATTCTTCCATTGAAGTAGATCAAACCCTCTTTGTCTTTATAAATGATATTCTTCAAATTCCTGGTGAATCTTATTTCTTTGAAGGTGGAAGTCAGATAACATTTAATGAAGCACCTAAAGGTCCTGGTTCAAGCATTCCAGAAGGTGATACATCTAGAATTATGTTCTATAAAGGTGCAGGTGATTCTGATGTAGTATTTACAGATATTTTAGAAACAATTAAAATTGGTGATACTGTTGAACTGAATGCTGAACCTACTCAGGGTATAGTTCTTGATCAAGATAAGAGAGTTATTACAGGTATTACAACTGTTGATGCTGTTAAAACTAATGTATATCCTGGTCCTGGTCTTACTGATGATGAAACTATTGAAAGACCTTTAACTTGGTGTAAGCAAACAATTGATAAAAAAATAAATGGTCAATTTATTGGTAAAGATAGACCAAAATATGAACCTAATATTTTCCCTGCTGCCTATCTTACAACTCCAATTGGAATCAACTCAACTGAGGCATATGTTGATAGTGTAAGACCATTGTTCAATATTGCAAATGAATCATTCAATACTTCATTCCAAAACTCCATAACTGTAATTTCACAAAATGCATTTGCTGGTGCTGCTGCTACTGCTACAGTTTCAACTGGTGGATCTATTTCATCAGTTAACATTAGTGATGGTGGTGCAGGTTATGATTTCACACCTACAGTAACTATTGCTGCACCTAGTGGAATAACAACTGCTCAGGCAACTGCTACTGCCTCTGTAACAGCAGGAGTTGTTACTAGTGTCACCATCACTGGTATTGGTACTGATTATGTTACACAACCACTGGTGTTGATTCAACCACCAAGAACAACAAGAGAAACAATTAATGTTAATTCGTATACAGGGGATTATGGTGTAATTGTTGGTGTTGGAAGCACAACAGTTGGAGCACAAAAACAATTGTTCTTTGACACATACATTCCAACTGATTCATTTATGAGAGATGCAAATATTGTTGGAACTGCTATCACACTCAGTAATGTCCAATCTGGTGATATTATTGTTATTAAAGACACATTCTTGTCAATTGGAAGCACATTTGCATCTGATGTTGGTGTTGGTAATACTTTCCTTGATTGTGTTTACAAAGTTGGTTCAGCATCAACTGAAATGGTGAAAGTTTACACTGAAAACAGTGCTGGTGTTACAACAGCAGTTATGAGAATCAAGTGTAATGTTGATACATTTGGTCCAGGTATTGCACACACTGCAAGACCATTTATGGGTAATTATAGTTGGGGTAAAATTGTTTTTGAAGAAAGAACTAAAACCAAGTCTTTTGACTCATATAATGATAATGGAGTCATTGGAATTTCAACATCTGGTTTGGTTCAAAGGACTGCATCTCTTAAATTTAAAAACTATACTTAATCCCCTATAAATAAACAAAAAAGTCCTAATAAAATGGCTGCGATTATAACTGATCAACTTCGTATATTAAATGCTAAAAACTTTGTTGCTGGAGTACAATCCAGTACCAATTCTTATTATACGTTCATTGGTCTCCCCAATGCCAGTGATTATTCATCTACTTGGGAAAGTTTTCCACCCTCTCCCAAAGATAATTTAGATGAATCAAATGATTATTGGGATACTATGATTGCCTTGAAAAAAGTAGGTAGTGGAGATGTTACTCAAGTTGTTAATAAAAACACTTGGTCATCTGGCAGCATCTATGATATGTGGAGGAATGATATTTCAAGATCAAATCCTTCACAACCATCTGGTTCATTTAACATATACAATGCAAATTATTATGTGATGAACAGTGATTTTAGAGTTTATATTTGTCTTTATAATAATGCAACTCCTGAAAATAATTTCAAAGGTAGTCCTTCATTAGATGAACCAACATTTACTGACTTAGAACCTAGAGCAGCAGGTTCAAGTGGTGATGGTTACATTTGGAAATATCTTTATACTATTAAACCAGGTGATGCAATTAAATTTGACTCAACAAATTATATTCCAGTTCCTAATGATTGGGGTAATACTACTGACACCTCTACAGTCAAGGCAAATGCTGCTACAAGTGGTCAATTAAAAATTATCACTATTAGAAATAGAGGTGCTGGTTTAGGAAATGCCAATACTTACACTGGCCTTACTGTTAAGGGTGATGGTAAAGGTGGTAAAGCAACTGTAGTAGTAAATGCTGATAGTAAAATTCAATCAGTTACTGTTACAAATGGTGGTTCAGGATATACTTATGGAACAGTTGACCTTTCAGAAAAAGGTATAACAGCAACAACATCTCCAGTTTTTGATGTAATTATTCCTCCTGCTGGAGGTCATGGACATGACATTTATACTGAATTAGGTGCATCAAATGTACTTACATATTCAAGATATGATAATGATGCTCAAAACCCTGACTTTATTACAGGAAATCAATTTGCAAGAGTTGGTCTTATTGAGAACCCACAACAGTTTGGTTCAACTAGTCTCCTTACTTCAGACAAAGCAGCAGCAACTTATGCATTAAGACTCACTGGTGTTGGATATAGTTCAGTGGTTTTTACTGCTGATAGTGAAATTACACAAACAGTTGGACTTGGTTCAACAGCAGTTGGAAGAGTTATTTCATATGATCAAACAACTGGTGTTTTAAAGTATTGGCAAGATAGAACTAATGTTGGATTTAATTCTGATGGTTCACAAAATGCTAGTGCTAAATATGGATTTGTTAATATCTTATTTGATGGTGATGCTAAATCAAATGTAGGCGGAAATGTTAATATTATTGGTGGATCAGCAACACTTCAGATCAGCACTTCATTTACAGGTATTAGTACTGTAATAAATAATAGGACATATAATCTTGGGCAAGAATTTGCAATGGGCATTGCAAATCCTGAATCTAAAAAATATTCAGGAAACATTGTCTATGTAGATAATAGACCTCCAGTTACTAGGTCTACTTCCCAGAAAGAAGACGTCAAAATCATTTTGCAATTCTAAAGAATTATGCCACAGGAAACTAATCTCAATGTTGCTCCTTATTTTGATGATTTTGACGCAA
>Ga0209645_1000658_pt1 | contig 17749 bp, 26 predicted proteins | sample ETNvirenome_6_30_FD_184070 | JGI IMG/M metagenome (GOLD analysis project Ga0209645, IMG submission 184070) | Marine viral communities from the Pacific Ocean - ETNP_6_30 (SPAdes) (version 2) | ecosystem: Environmental > Aquatic > Marine > Oceanic | place: Pacific Ocean | collected 2013-06-19
CTACTATTATGAAGATCAGTGATTCAACATCAATTTCAATGCCTATGCGGAATCTATTGTCCATCGTGGCCGCGGTTGCCGTGGGAGTTTGGGCCTACTTTGGCGTAATTGAGAGGTTGAACAAGTTAGAAACACAGTCAGTGCTGATTGAGAAAGACATGACTGCCGAAGATGAAAGACTTCACAACGAAGTTGAAAAAAATACAGAATTCAGGATCAAGTATCCAAGGGGTGAATTAGGACAGAGTTCACAGGACATAGAACAGTTCATGTTGATCGAGGATCTCTACAAGACAGTTGACAGGATGCAGAAGCATCTTGATGACATGTCAAACAACAGAGTCAACATAGAGTTCTTGAAAGAACAGATGGAAAAAGCACAATCAAATATTGAAAAACTGAAAGATGCAGACAGAGAGATTGTGTACAAAAATGGCAACGGAGATCACCAATGATAGAAACAGTAGTGGCATTATTGATGCTTGTTCACGGTGAGATAAAAGAACACCGGATACAGGACAATATGGCGGCTTGCCTAAGAGGCAAACGAACAGCAGAAAGACAGTACAGTGCTGGTACAAAATACCAGTGCCTTAAGGCCAAGGCAGAACTAGAGTCAAACATAGACGGCAGTAAATCAATCAAGAAAATAATATTGGAGTAACATGCAAACAGTAATCAAAGTAATTGCAGAACACCTGGATGTGGCAGAGAGCAAAGTAACGCCCGAGGCACACCTAGTGGATGACCTAGGAGCAGATCCATTTGACACAATAGAACTAGTGATACAGGTGGAAAAGGCCACAGGTGTAAAAATATCAGAGGACGACGGTGACCGAGTCCAAACAGTACAAGATCTAATCAACCTAGTCGAGAAAAAATAATGTGGACGTACAGATGTAAATTGAAGAGAGTGATAGACGGAGACACAGTAGATGTGGACATCGATCTAGGCTTCGGCATATGGCAGATGAATGAACGTGTGAGGATCATGGGCATAGACACACCTGAATCAAGGACAAGGGACAAAATAGAAAAGAAATTTGGATTGGCCGCAAAAGCCAAACTGAAATCATTGCTTGGACCAAAACCGGTATTGCAGACAACGATCAGTAAAAAAGGTGAGGACATGAAGGGCAAATTTGGAAGGGTGCTTGGAGACTTCATCATAGACGGCAAACAGGTATCACAGATAATGTGTAAAGAAGGCCATGCAGTAGCGTACTTTGGAGGATCAAAAGCAGATGTACAGAAACAACACATGAAGAACAGGAAAAAACTTGTGGAGCAGGGTGTTGTCAAAGGTGCTATCGAATAAATACGCATATTAAACGAGGAGACTTATGGAACTAATAATAACACTAGCAATGAAATTTTGGCAATGGACTGTGCTTATAGCAGTTGTAATCATAGCCGCGATCTTAAATGCTTTAGATAAAAGAAAAAAACCAAATTTAAAATTCAACTTCAAAGGAATGCCGAAGTTACAACCCGTGCCAATCAAGACCAAAGGCAAAGGATTCTGGAAAGGAATCGCTATGTGGTTGTTATCAACTAGAAACTGGGTGCTGACAGATGACTGGAAGTACAACATAGACGGAAAAGAATATGTGATCCCAGCAGGATTCCAGTTTGATGGTGCAAGTATTCCCAAGTTCCTAAGGACATTCTTCTCTCCAGTTGGTGTGTTATTGATGGGTGGTCTGGTACATGACTACGCATACAAGTACAAAACATTGTTGGAAGCAAACAAGAAAAAAACAATGGGCGAACTTACACAGAAGAGAGCGGACGAGATATTCAGAGACATCAACATAATCGTTAACGGTTTCTATTCTATGAACTACCTTGCATACTGGTCATTGAGAATTGGTGGCTTCGTTGCTTGGAACGGACACAGAAAAAGAGACGCTAAAATCAAAGGTGTGAAATAATGGCCGAGGAACTAAAAGAAGACAAATTAGTTGTACCAGCAGACAAACCAACTGCAAATAAAAAAGTAAAAGTCGAACTTGAAGTAGATACTTCTGCAAAAGATTTAGGTCCAAATCCGTACGCAAGGTTGATACATCTTGCAAGAGCAGTAGACAGTTGGAGAATTTTTCCAAGAGTTTTCATCACAACCTACATCATACTACTATACAAATGTGTGATATGGTACATGGCTTTACCAAGTCCAACAATGGAACAATCAGGTTTGATATCTATTGTTGTCGGTGCTGGAGCGGCCTGGTTCGGACTCTATACTGGTTCAAGCAAAAAAATCCCAAAATAATTACATATAGATGAAACTATATGAACCTTTTCAGTTCCTGACGACGGAAGAATGCGATGAGATCATTGAATACGCCAAAGACAAAATACAAGACGGATCAACGTTGGGCAAATTTGCTGGCAGAAACAACAGGGTGGCATGGTACAAAGAAAGCAAAAATTGGCAACATTGGATTGACCTGTTTAATACTATAGATCCTGTCATAGACTGGATACAAACTCCACAGATTGGTTTTTACAAACCAGGTGAACAATATGATTGGCACGACGACACCTGGCCTACCTATAGGACACATATCAGACACTTCACATTGACTTGTGAATTACAATCAGCACCAGGAGGTAAATTAGATTTGGAACATCGCAACTTTATATTGCGAAAAGGACAAGCAATAATTTTCAAACCACAAGACAGACACAGAGCTATCACACCGACTGAAGGAGAGCGTATAAGTTTTACCATATGGGCCATGGCGTTGAATCCTACGAAACTTGACAGATCCTAGATCTGTTATAAAATTAATAAATGAAAAACTATTATGACATTCTCGGAGTGCCCGAAGATGCTTCGAATGATCAAATTAAGAAAGCATTCAAAGAAATAGCCAAGAAGGAACACCCTGATAGAGGCGGTGACGAGTCAAAATTTAAAGAAGCCAACGAGGCATATGATACTTTGAAAAGTTCACAGAAAAGGCATGACTATGACACCATGAGGAAATTTGGTGGCACAACTCAAGGTGGTCAGCATCCGTTCTTCAATGAAGACATCTTTGGCGATTTTTTCTCAGGTTTTGGTAACGGTGACATGGACTTCAATGGCAGGTTTAACTTTACTGGAAGGCAAGGTGATGAAAGGACGTTTAGAAATTTTAGACAACAGCCTAGAGGTAACCGGAATGTGCAGGTTAGAATGGCAATCAGTATTAAGGAGGCCATGCTGAATAATGACAAAACAATCAATTATAAATTGCCAAGTGGTAGAGAAGAATTTGCTACAGTAAAGATACCGGCTGGTGTACAACACGGAGTCACTTTCAAGTTCAAAGGTATGGGTGATGATAGTATTAGAAATATGCCACGTGGTGACCTAATGGTCATAATGAGTGTGCTTGATTCAGACGGTTACACAAGAAAAGGCAATGATCTTTACACAGACAAGACCATTGATTGTTTCCAAGCAGTAAGAGGACATGATTTTAATTTAAAGACTCTCGAGGATAAAATAATTAAAGTAAAAGTACCTGCAGGCACACAACCCAACACTATGTTGATGGTTAAAGGGCAAGGAATGCCGGTGCATAAAACATTAGGCATACGTGGTAATCTTTATGTGAAGATACATATTCTGATCCCGCAACTGTCAGCACAGGATTTGAAGAAGATTAAAGATCTATGAGAACCAAAAAGAAATACATACATGTCAATCAACACGTGATACGTGCAAATAAAAAAAACGGTACAAACGATCCAGTAATCACGATCAAACAAGGCAGTAATAATACCTACTGTCATGAAGTTGATATTAAAGGACCAAGCAGAGTGATATATGGCGGCAATGATAAGCCTTTATTGTCGTGTGGTGCCAGAGTCGTAATAGAAACTGAAGCGGAAGTAGAGATAGTAAAATGATACAAGTTTTCCAATACCCATATGAAACACTGTCACAAACCAGCACACCTTGGACTCAAGCAGACAGGATCCAAGGGTATGATGACATAGAGAAGTTTGAGGCAGACATGATAAAAACAATGTTAGATGAACGTGGCATGGGACTTGCGGCAAACCAGATTGGCATTACCAAAAGATTCTTTGCTATAGGACACGAGTCATTTGACACATTCAAAAAACATGCTATAATTTGGAATCCACAGATAAAAAATTTTAGTGAAGAAAAAATATTTGACGTGGAAGGGTGTCTGAGTTTCAAGGACATCTTTGTAAAAGTAGAAAGGCCAAGAGTAATTGAAGTACAATATGAAACAACACAAGGCAAAACAGAATTCGCAAAACTCGACGGAATGGAATCGAAGTGTTTCCAGCATGAACTCGATCACCTTGACGGTATTACATTTAATAAAAGGGTATCTAAATTGCGATGGGACATGGCAAACAAAGGATAAAAAATGTTAGAAGCAAATGAAGGATTAGAGAACATATTCGAAAATTCAGTCAAAGAAGCAGAAAAAAGACGGCACGAGTACGTAACGATAGAACACGTCTTACTTGCTCTCATCAAAGATCAAAGTATAGGCAACGTACTACATGATTTCAAAGTGCAAGTTGGAGGATTGATTAAGGACGTAGAAGATTATCTCGATACCAAGTGCAATGACATAATTGCAAAAGGCAAAGAACCAATGACACCGAGAAAGACTGCATCGCTTGAGAGGTTAATGAACAGAGCATTTACACAGGCATTGTTCCAAGGAAGGCAAGATGTGACTTCACTTGATATTTTAATCAGCATATTTGCAGAGAAAAAAAGTTATGCCGCATTCTTCTTAAAAAAACATCAAGTTAATAAGCAAGATTTGATAGACCTTGTATCAACCGAAACAATACTGGACGAGGGAATGGCAGGAATGGGAGGCCCAGCACAACCAGGCCAAGAGCAAAAACTAAGGCCTAACCAAGCAGATAGAATACTCAAAAGTTATTGTGAGAATCTAAATCAAAAATATTTTGACAAAAAAATTGATCCTGTAATTGGCCGTGAAGAAGAAACAGAAAATTTAAAACAGATCCTAGCAAGACGAAATAAAAACAATGTGCTGATAGTGGGAGACCCAGGTGTTGGTAAAACAGCAGTGGTCGAAGGCCTTGCAAGAAGAATCGCAAAGAATAAAAATGACGTGCCTGAGTATCTAAAAGATCACATTGTATGGAGCCTAGATGTAAACAGCCTTATTGCTGGTAGTAAATTTCGAGGTGACTTCGAAGAGAGATTGAAACTTATAGTGAACGCACTAGATCAGAAAGGCAAATCAATATTGTTTATAGACGAAGCACACATGATTGTTGGCGCTGGAGCCACAGGACAAGGCAACAACATGGACATGGCAAATATGTTGAAACCAGCATTGCTTAAAGGAACTATCAAGGTACTTGCTTCTACAACTTGGGAAGAATACAGAAAGTATTTTGAGAAGGACAGGGCATTGATGAGAAGGTTCCAAAGACTGCAGGTCGGAGAACCAACAAAGGACACCGCTGTGAAAATATTGAAAGGTGTAAAACAATACTATGAGAAATTCCATAGTTGTACTATCACCGATGAGGCGTGTGAAGATGCTGTGGATTACTCAACAAAATTTATAGCAGACAAAAAACTTCCAGACAAAGCAATAGATGTAATTGACGTTGCGTGTGCAAGACTAAGGTTGAATGGTGTTAAAGATGGCAAGATCGATCATGACGAGATCATTCATGAAATATCTGTTATGACAGGAATCAGTATAGAACAACTATCACAGAAACAGGCAAGTAATCTAAAAACACTAGAAGAAAAAATGAAACTGCAAGTGTTCGGACAGGACAAAGCGATCAACACAATCACAGATAAAATATTAGTAGCAAGGGCAGGGTTGAAAAGTTTGACCAAGCCTGTCGGCTCTTTCTTGTTCCTAGGACCAACAGGTTGTGGTAAAACTGAGACTGCAAGACAACTGGCAAAAACACTCGGCGTTGAACTGATAAGGTTTGACATGTCAGAGTACCAAGAGAAACATTCAATCGCCAAACTAATTGGTTCTCCGCCTGGATATGTAGGTTATGAAGATTCACAAATGGGTGGTGGAATGTTTATCAATGAGGTAGAAAAGAATCCACATGCAGTGGTACTTTTTGATGAAGTAGAAAAAGCACATAGAGATGTGTCTAACATGTTGCTACAGGTAATGGACTACGGCACAGTCACAGGCAGTAATGGTAAGAAAGCAGATTGTAGAAACATTACATTGATAATGACCTCTAATTTAGGTGCTGAAGAAAACGAAAGAAACAACATAGGATTTGGTAAGAGTGAAAGAACAGGTGAGGACGATAAAGCCTTGAAAAAATTCTTCCCGCCAGAGTTTAGAAATAGACTAGACGCAGTGATTAAATTTGACAAATTGGGCAAAGACACAATGAAATCTGTTGTTAAGAAGTTCATGCAAGAGTTAAACACAATGACCATGGAGAAAGACGTTGAAGTAAATGCCACTGACGAGGCAATCGAATTTTTGATGTCAAAAGGCTTTGATTCTAAACTTGGTGCAAGACCTTTGCAACGTGTAATAGACGACGAGATCAAAAAGCCATTATCTAAAATGATGTTGTTTGGCGAACTTACCGAAGGTGGAATGGTTGAGGTTGGATTATCAGAAGATGTTGTTCCTAAGTTGACAGTCAACTTCAAAGCAAAAAAGGAACCAAAAACATTAGATAAAATTAAAAAAGAAGTGCCTGATGAGAAAAAATCATAATAAGTTATACTACGGAAAGTACCGATACAAAACTGTCTTCAAAATGCCCGGTAGCCTAATATTTTTTCCAACAAACAACGAACACCTGTTGCACATCAAGAAAATACATCCGGACTTACCCGACATCAACTATCTCGCTGACTTTATAATGAAGTATCGTCACAAGATGAAGTTTAGGTTTCAAGACAGGAGGTCTATATTTTATTCCGATAAAACTCTTGCAAAAAAACTAATTGAACAATTTTGGGAATTTTGGATAGGATCAGACACTGTGGATCCAAAGTTTAAGAACTTAGATAAAGACACTGTAGGGTGTACTAGGCTACCGCATGGAAAGTACAAATATCAAGTGTACCTAAAGAAAGATGCACAATTACACATCAATGATGCACAAAGAGTCAGTCTTTATGAGTTTATAGAAAGGAACGTTGATAACTGTCTAGTAACAAACTATAACATCATAGATTTCTTAGAACGCAAGTCCCCATACTGTTTTGGTGGATATTTCTACGTGACAGAAGAAAAATTTTTGAGCCCAATATACATGATGGCACAACAAGGAATAGACAAAGTAATCAAATTTAGAAAGGTGAAAAATGGAAGCAATAAAAAAACTAAGAGATAAAAATATATTCAATGATCAAAGTATTGTTGAAAGCATGATACAAAAGAACTGGATGGGCTCCCCAGTAATTAAGAGAAGTCTACTCAGGGTCAAAAAAGTAGATGCTGATCATTGCGTCTGTGAAGAATTAGGAGAAGCGGACGGAAAATCCTACAAAATAAAATACATCAACATCCTAACAGTTGACGGCCAGGAACCCAACGAGTTGGCCGCAGTTTACGGACTTGGACCAAAAACAGCAAGATTCAAAAGAAAAAATACTGAATAAATATAACGATGGCACAGACAAGCACCACATTATTAGCGTCAAAATCGCATATTGCAGATGTGACTGGAACAGATATCAGTTTCACCGCTACTGGCACGGAATATAAGATTTCCTCGACCAGCACAACACTCAGTGGTTTTGCAGTCAGAGACTTGATTACAGTAACAGGTACAACAAACAACAACTCAACCTTTACAGTCAAGACAGTGAGTTCAAGCACAGAACTTATTGTAGAAGAAATTGTTACTACTGAAACATCAGATGGTTCAACCACTACTACACTTGACCACACAGGTTTTGTTAGTGATAAAGCACAAGGTGACGGATATTATTCACAGCCAGATGGTGTACACACCGTGGCTTACCAAGTGAATAGTACAATGACTGGTTCTATTAAAATGCAAGGATCATTGGCCACTACCCCAACTGAGGATGACTGGTTTGACATATCTGGATCAACATTTACAGCCGACCAAAGCACCCTGATAGGCACTGCAAACTTCACTGGTAATTTTGTATGGGTAAGAGCCAAAGCAACTTCGGTAACAGCGGGCACGATAAGTTCAGTACTACTAAACAACTAATAAATGTTTACTAAGAAAGGTAACTCTTTTTACCTCGGCGAACTACTTTGTGGTCTCAAACAACTAGACCCAAACGGTGGCTGGTTCAAACACGATCCTCGATCAGGATGGCAAATAGACACACCACCAATTGAACAGTGCAATAAAATATATCTACAAGACGACCTCACATTCAAAAATGACAAAGTACTTGAATTAGAAAAGTATATTAGCCACTACAAAGATGATATTAAGAAACTTACATTCTATACTTGGCACAAAGGATTAAAAAATTCGTACCCAACACTTAACATAAAATGGCATCCTTTTTTCTTACAACAACATCTCAATGACGCTGTGAAGCACAAAGACGAACTTACAAAAGCATTTGATTTCAAAAATAAAACGGGAAAGATTTTGTGCTTGAATCGTAACATAAGAAAACACCGAGATATTGTTTATAAAAAATTAAAAGACAATAAAAATTGTATCCTATCCTACAAGCAACGTGGGGTGGTAAGTCCTCTTGAAAATGATTGGAGTATGACTGATTACAGAGATTGGAACAGCCATAATAAAGATTATCTTACAAACACAAAAAATTTACTTGTTGTGAGTAAGTTGTATAATCAATGTTGTTTTTCTTTGGTCACAGAAACAAGGACTACACTGCCCTTTGATTTTGTTACTGAAAAAACTACGCAATGTTTCATTGCACTCCATCCTGCCCTGTATGTTAGTAATAAAGATCATGTGCAAATATTAAGAGATTGGGGATTTGACCTATTTGATGATATTTTTGACCATTCTTATGACAAAGTGGTAGACGAACAGGAAAGAATCGATATGCTCTTTATGAAAAATAAAGCAGTGCTTAACAACGGATTTGAAATCACAGAAAATATCAAAAATAGATTACTTGCCAATAGAGACCATTATTTCAATAATGTTGGAAAAATCCTTGTAGGCGAGGTATAAAAAGTCGCATAAACACTAGGTTATAGTAAGATCAACTTCAGTTGACACATATTGTTATCATGTTATACTAATAGCATGAACGACAAAGACCTAGAACAGATCAACACAGTTGATGTGAATATTACAGCGGAGTCGATTGACGCCCATGTAATTTGCCTTCGAGAGAACGGATACAAGGTTCTCAAGAATACTTCAGTAATTACCAGATACGCACTTTTCTTTTGCCTTGGTGCTTTCATCATGGGTAATCTATTACAATGAAAAAAGCAAAAAACATATTACTATCTGGCATAATGGCCACAACATTGACCGCCTGTGGCGGTGGCGGTGGCGGACCTGGTGCTGTAAGCACAGTAACAAATTTTGTGCAAGATGATCTATCCAGTCTCACTGGAAGTGAGTCTATAATAAGTTCGTACTCATCTTTATTGAGTGGATTCAATTCGTCTATATCAAGTGGTAACATCGCAAACTTATCAGCAATCATAACGGGGCCGACTGATGAGGATATTGAAAAAGCAGGCAGTCTTTTGACCATGCTTGATCAAGCAGAATCACTCTGGTCGCAAACAATAGACTTGATTGAGTCTCAAGATTCAGATACTAAGTTACAAATATACAATAGTGAAGACTATAAAAATGCCCATGCGGCAGTTTTGTATTTGAAAAATCATGTTAAGCCGGTGATACAAAAAGTATCAAAAGGGCAAAAACTTTCACTTACTGAATACAACAAGGTTGCTAGTGATAAGAAGGCGGAAGAAATAATAAAACAAGAAAAAGAAAGCACCGTAGAAACATATGTTGTTGATCAAAAAACTAAAATAGATGCCGAGAAGCAGAAAAAACTGGTGAAAAAGGAAGAGGATACTAAAGAAGAAACTAAGAAAGAAGAAACTAAGGAAGAAGACACTAAGGAAGTTGTAAAGGAAGAAAAGAAGGAAGTTGTAAAGGAAGAAAAGAAGGAAGTTGTAAAGGAAGAAAAGAAGGAAGTTGTCAAAACACCAGGACATGAGTTTAGAACTACAGAATTTAAAAATGACACAGGTAAAATTATGATAAATGCCGATAAGGCCTATTTAAGAGGTTGGACAGGAAAAGGTGCAGTGCTTGGAGTCATTGACACTTGGCAAGATATAGACCATCCAGAATTGGATGGAAAATATGAATGGTATAAAAATTACACAAGGTATGACGATACAGTTGATAATGGCGGCAACACGCAATATCATGGAACACATGTCGCTGGAATTATAGCGGCTAAAAAAGATAACATCGGTACACACGGTGTTGCTTATGATTCAAACTTAGTCGGAGCAAATGTTGATTATTATGGCAAAGGTATGATTTCAAAAGGATCTGCCCAGAGTGCCTTGCATGATATGGCGAAACTAAAATCACCTATCAGCGAAGGTGGACAAGAAATGAACATTATCGCAGTCAATCTAAGTTTCAATAGTCCACAAGTTTTTACGGACAGAAACGGATCAACTGTGACACAACTTTCCGATGGAACATACAACGCAATAGAAATAACAAACAAGATCGATGGTAACGGATATGGTGATGCCAAATATTGGAAAGTGGCTACCGATAGCGATATTATATTAGTTAATTCCGCAGGAAACACAGGACATGATCATGCAGGCGAACCTGGTATATGGGCAGTAGAAAAAGACCAAGATGGCAATTTAGTATTGGGTGGTAAGATGGTGATAGTGGGAAGTTGGACAGGAACAGGTGTCAGTGGTAACAAAGCAGGACACGTCTGTCTCGACATCAACACAACAAACAACACTTGTAATGACACAACAAGAATATCGGATTTTTATATACTAGCACCTGGACAGGATATCAATAGCACTGTGCCGGTTGGTTTGGCTTCAACAAACTACATGACTAGTTCTGGTACAAGTATGGCGGCACCACACGTGACAGGTGCTTTTGGTGTACTACATCAAATGTGGCCATACATGAAGGGAGAAAATCTTGTAAAACTTGTGATGAACACCGCAGACAAAAGTCTCATAGGTTATGACGTTAACATTCATGGACAAGGCCTACTTGACCTTGACGAGGCCACAAAACCACAGGGTGCTATAGGAATAGTAACAACAGGTAGAGTGGATCACCCTCATACAATATTAATACAAGACACCTATTTTTCAACAGGGACTTCTTTGCCATCAGACTTATCTGGTCTTAAAATTATGGTTCTAGATGACTATGACAGGAATTATTACATGGACATAGGATCATCTTTTGTAGTGCAAGATAATCGAAAGTATTCTGATGTTGAACTATTGGTGAATAATCAAAACAACTTTTTACCCCAAAATCAAATGTATGGTCTTTTTTCTCAAGGCGGGCAGTGGCAACTTGATAAAAATTATCATTTTGGCCTTTATACTGGAGAAAATGGAAATGGTGATTATTCTGTAAATGCCGGTAAAGACATTTTTATCACAGACAAGTTCAAACTTAAAACATCACTCAGCCATATGAGTGAACAAGAAACATGGCTTGGAAACAGTTCAGACGGTGCACTTGCGGTTGGCGACAACAACGATACTAATTCGGCAAACATAGGGATAGATTATCAGTTAGGAAATAATGTTTTAAGTTTTGATTACAATGTGAGCAAGACAAATATCAACACAGTTGATAATAGTTTGATCAAAAACTTTTCGAACGTAGAAACAAAATCATACAGATTGGCTTATGAAATACACAAAGATAAGCACAATACACTCGGTTGGTCGTTCTCACTTCCAAGTCATATAACATCTGGTACGATGGATTTGGAAGTAGCCGAGAGTGTAAACTTAGACGGAACGATAAATTACACTAATATTGCAAGTGACCTTACGCAGACTACCATGGAGAAAAACATTGGTTTCTTTTACAGTCACAATGCAAAACACGAGACTGACGCATCATTTAATTTCACTGCAGAATATAGACAAGACATTGCGGGCCAAAATGGAAAAGATGGTGTAAATTTAGGAATAAACTATGTCAAAAAATTCTGGGGTGCTTGTGGATTTTTAATTTGGAAAAATCAAAAGTGCTTGAATCCAGATGGAAGTCAAAAAAATATACAAAAATTAATTAACGATAAGGCAGACAGCCCAAATCACAAACACGGTTTGAGATATGATCTAAAATTAGATATGTTTGTGCCTATAGAAAAATAATGCAGAAAGAGATATACAAAGAAAATTACTTTGGCACATTGATGTGCATACTCGTGGACGAGTCTCGCAGGATAATGCCAACATTCAATCCAACAAAAGAATTACATAAGATACAAAACGATATGTGTAAAGCAGGAAGTTGGATTGACAACATGCCCATAGGCACCATAGTTGAATCTGTGCCGCAGGAGTCTATACAAAAATTACAGGCAGATGTGCTACCAGAGTACAGGAGATTAGCGGCAAACTTGATAGACAGGTGCATAGACGATTTCGAGGCACAGGGCGGACGTAGAGTAGAGATCACAGAAAAATTTGAAAGGATGTATAAATGGAAACAATAACAATTACATGCACAAACAACGATAGAACTAAACAGGCTGAAGTTTTGCAACGCAATGACAATTACATGAAGGTGCAAGTGCCTGGCACTCAGTTATTCATTGAGCTATTCAGGGACAATGTAAATACTCCATACACAGGACACACTGCAGGATTAGAATTTGAATGGCAACCGAAAAATTAAAGTTTAAAATAGAACTTTATGCCACTATGTGGCAGAGACCGCCTCACGCAGAAATATTAATCAACGATAACAGTTACGTCAAAAAGGACATCACAGGCACTGAAGAAAAACCGGACATTATAGAATTCGAACACGAATGTAAAGAAGAGGAAACCTACAATTTACTGATAAAAAGGTCAGGTAAAGGAAAGGGCCAAACCGTTGTGAATGAAAAAGGGGATATTTTGAAGGACCAGTTGCTCCATATCAAACGTATCGAAATTGACGAGATAGACATAGGGGGTTTAGTATATGAAGGAGAATACACACCGATATACCCTGAACCATGGGCATCACAACAAACTAAGGACGGAATAGACCTAAAAACATCCTTAAGAAACGTTACTGCCATGGGATTTGACGGCACATGGAATTTCAAATTCTCATCACCATTTTACATGTGGCTTTTGGAGAACCTATACTAATAAATATGCTTGTATGAGAGCATCACAATTCATTAACGAAGCAATAGACTCGGACGCAGTAAACGAGCTGGATTCCTACATCATGAATAATGAGGACCTATATCGTAGACGTTTCATGCCAATAATCAGCAATATTAAAAGAAAAATGAAAAAGAACATATATGACCATGAAAAAGCACAGAAACTTTGGATGTATCTAGTCGATGATGCCGCTAAAGAATATGTTAAAGAATTTGGCAATAGCCAAGATGATGTCAGCAACATGTTTCCTAAAGAAACCAGACAACAAGTTGCAAGAATTATTTCAGACAGAGAAAAAGAAAACATAGAACAAGGCGAATACGATGTACCTCAGGGAACTGTTTCTTAGAGAGGACGATCGTTCAACAGCAGTATTTGCCTTTGGTCGATTTAATCCTCCCACAATAGGACACAAGAAATTACTAGACGCACTAGAATCAGCGGCGCAGAAGGCCAACGGCAAGGCATACCTTTTCTTATCACACAAACAAAACAACAAAACAGATCCACTTACACATAAAGAAAAAACGGACTACCTAAAACTGTTCTATCCAAACCTAGCAATAGGTGATCCGGCGGTGAAAACAATAATCCAAGCACTACAGAAAATCCAAGCAGAAGGAAGAACGAGGATTGTTATGGTTGCAGGCTCCGACAGGGTGCAAGAGTTTGAAAAACTACTTAATCAATACAACGGCAAACCTGATAAGCAAGGCAATGAACTTTACAAGTTTGATAACATAAAGGTAGTAAGTGCTGGCGAGAGAGATCCCGACCAAGAAGGTGCCACAGGTGCTTCGGCATCAAAAGCCAGAGAACTTGCCAACAAGGGACAAGAGCATGAATTTTCCAAAATAATAATGGGCGGAAACACTGGTAAAAAGTTATATGACATTATACAGGACAGGATTGGTAAGCAGATTGACGAAAACAACAAAAAGTTGTATAATGAAAATATGGCAGACGGTAAACCAATTGTATATCTTGATATGGATGGAGTCCTAGCAGACTTCTTTGGCGGTGTGGAGAAGATGTATGGTGTGGAACATTGGAAGCAACTTACCAATGACAAAACAAAAGATCTTAAAAAAGAAGTCATAGACAGGATTACAGGCACAGACTTCTTTGCAACTCTGCCTAAGTTTGCGTCCGCTGATGCATTGATAGACATGGTTAAGAAATTCACTGGAGGAAAATTTAGCATTAATACATCTCCATTGAGGGGAGATCATGAAAACTCAGGAAAGTATAAAAAAGTTTGGATATCAAACAACATCGAAACACCTGACGAAATTGTGGTGACAGGACGTAAAGAAAGTTATGCCAAAGACAAGGCGTCAGGCACTCCAAATATATTAATTGACGACAGACCAGTGAACATTGAGAAATGGCAGGCCGCTGGCGGATACGGAATACTTTATCAAGCAAACAGAGACAAATTAACCAAAGTACAGAAAGGACTTGAAGACTATGCCAAAATTCAGCGGGATCAATAGACCATACATGGCAGGTGAGATAGAAAAAACACCTCAGGAAAAACAGAGAGAACTAGACGAGAAGATGAAAGCCTTCCTAGCAAAGGGTGGGCAGGTTGAAAAAGTCAAAGCACACAAACCTACGAAGCAACAGTTGAAAGACTGGACTATCTAACATGGACGAGTTAGAGAGAATTAAGCAGTTAGCAGGTGTGGATAAATTACCCAAAGAAGATTCAATGGGAGAAAATTTGTCATACGTGGGCACCCAGAAAGCACAGTATCAAAGGAAACACAACATAAAACCGGGTACTAATGAGTGGTTTAAACTGTGGTTCGCACAGCCGAGACTCACTGGTGAAAACCCAATGCCTAAAAACAAATAAATACTCGCAATATGCGAGCCTACGAAATCACAGAACGACACTGCCCCAGGACGAGAGCAAAAGAATGTTCTTGTAGCAAGGTAAAGAGCATCACTGAAGCAAAGGAAACTACCATTGCTCAGTGTATATTACAGCATTCTGACTCTGTTAAGGGGTCTATCCTGCTTATACAAGCACCAGGAACACCAACACTTATCCGAGGCACCATCTCAGGACTTACACCAGGAAAACACGGTTTCCACATACATGAATTTGGAGACATGAGTGATGGTTGCAAATCAATGGGAGCCCACTACAACCCAGACGGAGTCGATCATGGAGACCTAAAAGAAGGCCACGTTGGTGATCTAGAGAATGTCATTGCAGATGAAAACGGCACCGCAAAATTCAGTATAGTTGCATCACGAGTAGATTTGATAGGAGAGAGATCAGTAGTCGGACGTGGAATAGTTGTTCACGAAGATGAAGACGATCTAGGTAGAGGCGGAGATGCTGAGAGCTTAAAAACAGGTAACGCAGGAGAAAGACTTGCCTGTGGAGTGATCACATTGAGAGCAGAAGAAGTCACGGAAGCACACGGTGGTGAACATAGTACATCAGGCAGGAGCATGACCAAAGGTGAAAAGAGTAAAAGAGAAAAAATTGTTAAAGGCATGAAGAAAGACAAAGCAGGATTCAAGAAGAGATATGGCAAGGACGCAGAAGCAGTGATGTATGCCACAGCAACTAAACAGGCGATGAAATAATGAAATTTATAATATTCAACGGAACATTAAAACCTGATGCAGAATCAAACACTAGCAAGGTTGTTATGATGCTCAAACTTGCATTTGAAAAGTTAGGACAGGAATGCAAAGTTGTTACTCTACGTGATTTGAATTACGAACGTGCAACGAAAGATGTTAAGGACGAACTTGCTCCACATATCATTGACATATTCAAATGCGATGGTGTGATATTTGCCACTCCTATCTGGTGGGGAGGACACGGCAGTTACATACAGACAATGTTTGAAAGATTGGATCCAATTTACAGTTGGTCTAAAGACAACAAGTACCAACCATTCTATAACAAAGTATTTGGTACTCTTGTGTCTGGTGGCGGTGATGGATTCCAAAACATACACGGCAACTGTTACAGTTTTGCCGCTAACCTAGGATTCACAATTCCACCTAACTGCAACATTGAATCAAAAGCACAGGGCATTAAAGAAATATTAAAAGACGAAGACACAATGGCGCAGGTCAAGAACTGTGCGATCAACATGACTGTTTGGGCAAGAGTTTTGAAAGAAGGAAATCCAAGCAAACAGGCTAGACACAGCACAGTCGATGTAAGTGCAGTAGGAGGCGAAACTGACTACGCATTCAGTGATGACTTAAACGAAGGCAAAAGAATACCACGTAAAAAAGGACAAAAAAGAAAAAGCAAAAAACACTCAGACCTTTACACGGATGAAGATCCAAAAGGCACAATACATGGATTGGGATTCAAGGACGAGGCCGCGGCAAGATCAAGCGTTGCTAAGATAAGGAAGAGTGGAAGATCACACGCACACAAGATACAGGCGGCTGTTGCAATGGAGCAGAGAGCAAGGGCGGCTGGCAAGTCAGGACCAGCGGCTATATACAGAAAATTCATCAATGCCATGAAGAAAAAGACCAAAGCCAAAAATAAGAAAAAATGAAGATAAAAGAAATACTTGCTACGAAGTACGTACATCCTGATGTTGACAAAATTCTTAGGAAATATGAAAAACGAGCCAAGGGAAGATCAAGAATGGGCTATCATTCAATGATGGCGTACCCATACAGGGTAGAGGGTTGGTCAAAGAAATACAAGAAGTCTATAAACTGTAACAATCCAAAAGGGTTCTCACAAAAGGCCCATTGTGCTGGCAGAAAGAAAAAGAAATGAAAATAAAAGAATTCATAATTATACCATCAAGCATAGATGCCATGGGTCTAATACACAAACCTGGCACTGGTCCAAATAACAGATTTGGATTTAAAAACGTTGGAAACAACAGAGGCAACGAAACTAAAGAAGCACCTCCCGGAACATACTTCACAAAGACGGGCAACCTTGTAAAGGGTAGACTGACAAAAGCGGCAAAGGAGAAAGGTGCAAGAGAAACAGATCCAAAAGACAAGCAAAGGTCGAAAGTTCCACCGGTAACACAGACCAACGAAGAGGAACACGGTGTCGATCTTAAAATACCAACTGGTAAAAAGATGATATTACAAGCAGATGACGAGAAACATACAAGAGGATTAGTAATCACAAGTAATGAAGACGGCAGTTATGATTCGTATTATTGGTATGATAATCCAATGGAGCCTATGCCAATCGAGGTTAAAATCGATGGAGAATCTGTTTCGAAAGATGCAAAGAATGTGCGTTGGGAGTATCATCCCGAACTAGAAGAAGAGGCCGCTGGTGTCGGCATAGTCACAAAACAGAACGCAACCAAAGACGTTCCAGTAGGTGGCGAATACATGAA
>Ga0209645_1000659_pt1 | contig 17742 bp, 16 predicted proteins | sample ETNvirenome_6_30_FD_184070 | JGI IMG/M metagenome (GOLD analysis project Ga0209645, IMG submission 184070) | Marine viral communities from the Pacific Ocean - ETNP_6_30 (SPAdes) (version 2) | ecosystem: Environmental > Aquatic > Marine > Oceanic | place: Pacific Ocean | collected 2013-06-19
AAGCGGCGAGCTGAGTTACAAGCGAAACGACAACGACAGCAAGGACGCTAAAATGAATCCGTATTCACAATTGCACATGATGCAGCAGGCCGGTATGGGCCAGTTTGTTCCGGGCATGGGGATGATGAGCCCCCAGGCGGGCGGTGCTGCCAGCTTACAAGCGATGGCGAGTGCTTACGGTTCGCCTATCTCAGGCGAGCGGATGGTGGATACGTCGCCAATGGCCGGTGTGGGATATTCTGGACCGGCAGCCGGTCTGGTCAACTTCGCTGGTAACATGTTGCTGACACCGATGATGCAAAGAACCGGTCTTATGCCTATGGGCAACGCTGGTTCTTACGAGCAAGCACGCCGGGCTCAGCAATTTCAAAACATGCAGCAAGAGGTTATCCAAGGCGTCGCTCAGCAAGACGCTAACAGCTTGTTCCGCAATATGCGTGGTGCTGCTGCTCTGGCAGGCATGCCTATGAACGCGGATCAAACCGCAGCGGCACGCAGCTTAGCTTCAACGTTGGCCGCCGCTGGTCCGTCTTTGGAAATGTTTGCACCCGGATTATTGGATGCGGTTTCTGGCGAAACAGGCAGCGTCCAATCTCTAGCAAGCCAAGTTATGGCCGCAAACCGGTACCGCGTAGACCCTACGACAGGGCAGATGGGTTTTTCTGCTGAATCGAACCAGCAGCTTGTTGAAGGCTTGTTTGAAGACATGTTCAACACGGATAACCTGACCGCGATGCGGGGCATGCGTGCGGGGGACATGGGGCAGCTTTACAACCGGCTATCCGCAGAAGGGCTGGCTGGGCCGCAGGGTAATTTGAGAGAGCGGACCATTCGTGCAATTCAGGGCATCCAAGGCGAAGGCGGGAATGCGTCCTTGACCGCACAAGCACAAGAGATGGGGATTGACCTAAACAACCTAGCCGGAGTTGATAATGCACAGCTGGCTACGTTGCGAGAAACCAGCACAGCGGTATCTAGTCGAATAACAGAGAGCGACACAGATCGAATCTCAAGCCAACTGCAAGATTACGTGAGTTCGCTTTCAGCTATTCGAGAAGTGTTCGGAGAGAACGGCAACCCGAATGCACCTATTCCTGAGTTGATTGGTGCATTGGAAGCTTTGACAAATAACAAGATGCAGCAGTTTGACGCGTCACGGCTTAACACCATGGTGCGAGACATGCAATCTTTGTCGCAAGCGTCTGGGAAAAGCATTGACCAGCTTACGGCTATGCAGCGAAACAACATTGCAGGCATCAATGCAATGACAGGGTTTGGCGGCGAGCACTTTGCGGCGGCCTCGACTGGGTACGGCGTCACTACAGGGCAAGCTTTCCAGCAGGTCGGAGGAGCCAGGGGTTTCGGTGCATTAAGCCGGACGGAAGCCGAGTCAGCCGCTCAGGGCTTGTTCAATCGCAGCATGGACTCCGTTATGGCTAACTCGCTGGGAGTCGCTGCCAGGATTGAAGATAGTGGCGGCATTAACGACAGTGCAGCAGGTAAAGACTTGCGAGCAGCTATGGCGGCTGTGCGAAATGGCGATGAATTTTATCGAGACTCTAACGGCGTATCCCGCAGGACGCCAACTCGTGAAGAAGATTTTCGCAGCTTCATGCAGCGAGGTGCCGTTGACGGCATGGGCGTTAGCGACTTCAACATGATGCTAAGCCAAGAGTTTGCTAACAAAGAGGCTTTGGCTGGAGACATAGATCTGCAAAGAGGTGCAGTACGGCAGCAGTTCTTTGAGTTTGAAGGCAAAGTTGACCGAGAAGCCACGGCTACTGTGCTGGGGACGGCACCGCTGCGTCGGCTGGAGAGCGGTCGAGTTCGTAGTGATGCCGCTAGTGGCCTTACCGCTGCTGCTACCGACGCGATGTTTGCATTGTCGCCTGAAGAGTTCGCAGACGAGAGCATTCGCCGCCAAGCTATGGTAGATGCAATGCAGGCGGAAGCCGCAGGCATCGACGGGCTTACCCTTAGCGACACAGAAGCCCGCCAACTTGCGGACCAGATTTACGGTAGGTCAAACGAAGTCTCACGAGAGCGGACTGGGCTGAGCACGCTGGGTCTGATGCAGACGCAGGGACGTACAGTGTCCAACGCACAGCGGTCTGCCGAATCACAAGCTTCTGCTTTGGCAGGTCGCAACGAAGCCATGTCTGCTTTGGGGCCTAAAGGTTCAGCAATGCAGCGAATGTTCGGTGCTATCCAGAAGGCAGGCGATCGCGGCGAAGAAGCAGATTTGGCTACTTTAATGGGCGATATGTTTGGTGCCGTCGACCTAGATGCGTCTAACTTGTCTGAGGGCATGCAAAAAGTACGTGACTTACGCCAGCAGTCTATTGAACTTTCGTCCCAGCTAGAGGGTGCTTCCCCTGAGCGTCGCCGGGAACTGGACGAACAAATTCGCGGTATCAATTCAGAATTAGCAGAAGCGACTGCAAACGTGCAGGACGAAGGTCGTCGTATCGGCGTTGTCAATGTAGAAGGAGAATTTAACTACACAGACATTAACCGCTCACGAGAAGCGTTGCGGGAGATAAGTTCAAGGTCTGACCGGGCAGCTTTGCGAGACTTCTTGAGCACTAATGCGACTGTTAGTGACAAAGAGTTGCAAGACGCAGTCGGTAGCAAAATATCCGCAGACGACTTGGCTGTAATGGCAGAGGCTGCTAAAGAGGAAAGTCAAGCTCTTCTCGGGACAATTACTGACGACATGATACTTGGCTCTGATGGTGCTGCTTTTGCAGAGGGTGAGCTGGGAGATGCACAGAGAATAGCTGCGGAAAGCATGCGTGAGTATGTCAATTCGTCTATGGAAGACGGTCGTATGACCGAGGCGGCCGCTTTACGTAATGCTCGAGAAGCGGTTGCTGACAACATAAGATCGACAGACTATGCGGAGCAGTTTGAGGGCGTTAAGAACCTTGGGGACCTGACCGATGAGGAACTCCAAAAAAGGGTAATCCGTGCTCGCAAAGCTAGAGAATCCGATGAGCTGCTTTCAGTCAGCCAAGAGGACGTCGAGCAAAGAATGGAAGAGCTGCGTGGCGACTTGGCACCGCTCGGCGACGATGCAACTCCGATGGACGTATTGAACCGCCAGTCTGTGCTTGATGCCCGCATGTCCGACGAGGACTTTGATGCTCAAATTAGCACCATGCAGCAAAACAACGCACCTGAAAACGTTATTGCAGAGCGTAAGAGGTTGCGAAGGCGACAACAAAGTCAGGAGTTTAAAGCAGCCCAAGACCAGCTGATTGCCGAGCGAGGCTTAAAAGCTGTGGGCTTATTGGGCGAAGACGATTCACTGGTTGACCAGCTTCCCGGCCTTGACGGTGCAGATATTAGCGACGAAGTAAAGGAGCTGATCCTTAGCGGCGACCCGACTAAGCAAAGAGAAGCACTCACCAGGCTTGCACAGGAAAAGCGGAGAGCGGGATTGTTCTCCGGCGGTACAGACCGGGGCGACATCAGCAAAATGGATGTACGTGGTACGGCTGACAGCTTGGCAATGCTGGATGCATCTGCGGATGAGTATTTGCGGGACGCTGACGCTATTATGCGAGGCGGCGAAGCAGGTTTGTCCGCGGCTAACGATTACCAGGAAGCTAGAAAAGATTTGCAGGCGATGGCAAATAAATTCAGCGTCGAAAAGGGCGAGCTAGGTGCTGGCGAGCTTTTAGCACGGGGCGTAGATCCCACCGCAGTCACGGAAGCTGCAAACGAAGAGTTTGACTCTATGGGTGCAGAGGAAAAAGACGCTGCATTCAAAAAAGTAAATGAAGCGATTGCGAACAACGAAGCACTGAAAGAGCGGTTTGGCGGCATCGACTTGGCCGCAGATCCTACTGCCTTCAAAGAAGCTTACGCTGCTGTGCGAATGGGCGAAGAGCAGCAGAAGCTGGATAACATTCGGGGTCGGCTAGAGTCTGCCGCAGAGGGCATGGAGTCTGGAGCAGCAACTGACTATCGAAACATACTAGACGTATCTGACGAGCAGGTAGCGGCTGCCAAAAAGCTGTTTGGTAAAGATGCAGACGTATCCGCGGCTCAGGCAAAAGCCTACGACTTGTTGCAATCCGCAGGAGAGCTTGGCGACGACCCTGCAAAAAACAAGGAAAGAGTCAACCAAGTTGCATCTGATTTAGAGCAGCTGCAAATGATGGACGCAGACGCTAACAAAGGCTTAGACGCCAAGGCAAGAACAGAAGAGGCAGCAAAAAGAGAATACGAACGCAGCGACCTCAAAGAAACAATGACCGAAGAGGAGTACTTAAAAGCTGTTCGTGGTGATGGCGACCTCAACGAGTTAAAGATGTTTGGCGGCGACGCCTCAAAGCTGGCAGAAGCTGAAGCTGATATTCAGGCTAAAGACAGGCTGAGTCGCAAGATTGCCGACGAAAAAGAATCCCTTCGACGAGCGGGCGGTAAGGACGTAGGCCGACAGAAAACGATTGAACAACTAGAGGGCCAGCTTGGGCAAGTCCAGGGTCGCATTGATAAGTCACGCGGCGATTTGTCCGAGGAGGACTTCCGAATCAAGTTGAGTCAGCAAGACGACTTACTCAAGCTAGAAGAACGACGCAAGCAATACGCGAAGCAAGGTGGTGATTCTTCGTTGCTGGGGACTCGAGATTTGCTGATCCAGGATGCACGCGACGAGGCAAGCAAACTTGGAGAAGCCGGTGACCCGACTGACTCTTTGCTCAAAGCCATAGGTTTTGGTCTTGATGACGACGCTCGTGAGATCGCCAAAGGCAAGGGATTTGGCAGCAGCCAAGAAAACATGCGTATGGTTGCTGATGAGCTGAAAAAGCTAGAGAGCATTGAAGTTCAAGGGGCAGAAACGGAGCTAGAGAAACTGGACGTTATTGCTGAGAAGTACGCCGGAACAGGAGCCTCTTCGACCAAGAAGGATGCCCTAGCTAAAGAGCTTGGCATGGACCGTGAAGACTTGGACAGAATGATGAGCCGAACGGACTTCATGGGCTTAGATAAAGAAGGCATGCAGTTCATGGGCTCAAGCCAAGCCGAGCAGGCTGAAGAACTGCTTTCAATGTTTAAGTCTGTAGAGGACAAGGACCTTGATAAAGAAGTTCAAGAAGAAGAAGACCGGACCATGAGATTATCTGGCGTGTTAGAAGTCGTAGGCGATATCGCGGGTCAGGCTACGCTATCTGACGTAACTGGTAAAAGTAACGCCGCAGGTGCATTATAGGAGTTAAACATGCCTATTGTTTTTGGCAGCAATACCGGGAGAGTGAGTGCAGTTGCAGACGCAGTTGCTCAAGGTTCAATATCGCTAGGCAATGTGCAGGGCGGCGTGGGCGGTACGTTCGGGATTGGAACTAACCCTTTTAATTCAATCATTACCCGGATTGGTGTTAGTGCGGCAGGTAACTACCAGTTCCTGCACACCATAGGTAATGACGTGTATGTCTACGTGTTCGGCGACCGTATGGGTGATATTACTTTACACGGTTTGAGTTTTGCTACGGGATGCGTACCCGGACAGCGAGGACAATTTCCCGGAGTGCAAGCTACAGCGGCTACGCTACCTACCGGTCAGCCACCTCAGCACGGCTTTGAGTTGCTGTTTGATTGGTACACGGCTAACAGGATTGCAGCTACCCCGGTGCCTGCCACCGTTAGAATTGGATCAAAAACAACGTTTAAGGGTTTCATTACTGGCTGCACTGGCGACGTAGCAGACTCTAAAACCAGGACAATCCAGTTCCAAATAACTATTTCGTTGCTACCTGATGACATCCAATAACGGCGAAAGACATGTACAACTACGGAAGAACATTACTGCTGAACATCGAAGGAAGCGACAATTACTTTGTCGACATTCCTGGCGATGAACTTATTCCCAGCGAGTACGTCCCTGCAACTTTACCAACCTATTTGACCAACATTCGGCGTATCTTGTTTGGTGCTAACCCTGATCGTGCCATGTTGAATTACAGGTCAGCACAGCTTCTACAGCTCATCAGCTCAACAGAATTGCAGCAATATGTTGAAAGCTTGGATAGCCGCATTACATACAGCAGCTACCAGTTACAACTGGCACAGCCTTCTACTTTTGAGCCTACCGTTACTCAGTACGGCGAAATAGATACTACGAAGGTGCTGACAGTGGTTGGTAGTCCAAACTCACCTGATAGCTCAGGTACAAGCGGCTACGACTTTCGCGTTACAGTTGACGGCGTCAACATTACAATCAACAAGTTGTTCTCGCCTACTTCCTCGACCCAAGAGGTGCTGAGTTTCACTTCCGGCCTCAGCGATCTTTATGCCCTGCCCGGCACCGGTTACAGCGTCAGGGTAAACACCAGCACACTGGACGGAGGCTGGACAGTACGAGGTTTCTTACGACCTACCGCTACCCTAGACAGCTTAGAGCTGGCTATCCAGGCTCTAGGCGAGCCAGACTTTTTGCAGTTGTTTGGCGTATCTGACGTAGAGCCGTACCTGACATTTAAGAATTGTTGGAATGACCACCCTGAGTTTGCGTACCGCCTTGGCGGATTAGTGTTGGCCGTGATGTACCGAACACAGGAGTTAACGAATGCCTAACACTAATCACGGCACCAACCGCTTTGCCCGTACGTCTTTTGAAGGCGGCAAACGCGGAGAAGGCGACATTGAAATAAAGCTGGAGAAGTCTGGGATTGTAATACCTTGCGTGCAAGTTACGACAACCTATGGCCTAAATGCGATACCTACCGCTTCTGCGTTAGTGCCTTTAGGTCGCGATGCTCGGACAGGCCAGCCCTCGTCGATTTACAACGTCATCCAAGAAATCAAACAAATGTCCAGGGTGACTATTCGGCTGACAGGTAACCTCAGGGATTATTCGCCAGACGGGGCAGCAGACGGACAAAAGCAACAATGGCCTGAAAGCGAAGACGGTCACATAATATTTATGGGGTATGTGTCTGGTTCCAGCTACAGAAGGTCACAAGGAAGCGTCAGCCTGGTAGTGAACTTCATCCACAAGCTATTTGACTTGGCGTCTAGCAGTGCTGGTTCTGCTGACCTGGTTCCCGGTGCACCTAACTCGCTGCTCTTGCCGACTTTCTCTGAGGGTTCTGGTGGCAACAAGGCGGGTTACGGCGGGAGTCAATTTACACCAGAACTGCGAGCTAATTTGAACACGGACTTTAGCACCGGAATTGTCAACGTGCTGAAAGAGATGTGCGAACATAAGCTGCAAACGCACGACAACGAGATTTATTGCGGGGGCGGTGCACCCGATGCCCGAGAAGATGTAGGACTGCAAAACCCTGAAAGTAACCGCAGAGCCTTGGGCGTAATAGAAGCTGACGGCGACTGGAAAGGCTTAACTAACGGCGGTACAGAGTATCCGCTTGACGTACTTGATTCTCAAAAACAACACGCTGTGCAAGCCATCGGTCTTACTTGTTTGCAATCGTTGGCCGGTGCTTCCATGTGGTCGATGTTAGTAGGTTCCTTGCTGCCGCAGTTTGGCGTAGGCATTGTGCCCTTGGCTGACCGTGCGTTCATCGTGCCTGTTACTCCGTCGCTGAGGTCGGACGCTACTAAATGCAAAACAATCTACCCGAAAGAGTACGTCGATTTTGCCATGACTACTATGTCAACCAGGCCGCTGTACGGGGTAGGGATTATTGCAAATTACACCGGGGCAACTCTAGATAAAGCGTCTGAGGATGGCAAAGTCTGCGTAGGTGCTTCCTACGTGGCCGAGGTTCAAGACGGGGACCCGGCTGCTTATGGACAATGGATGTTCCAAAACGCACCACGGTGGTGTGATGATTGGGTGTCTACGTCACCAGAAGAAGGCAAAGCCGCTGAAGTCGAGAAAATGCTTAACGAGAAATCTCACGATGCTGTCGGCGAGGAAGAAGACGCGTTTGAACGAGACCTGAGCGACGAGGTAGAAAACTGGAACAATGCATTAGAAAAGTATGCAAAGCAGCTGTACATCGCAAATGCTATACGCGACAGGAGTGGCAGGATCACAGGCAAGTTGCGGTTCGATATATGTCCGGGCAGCACTATCATAATAGGTGCTGAAGACCTGGGTAATACCTCTGCCGTAACTGGCGTAGACCGTCTGCCAACTAAGCTTGTCGGACTTGTTTCCAGGGTTACCAGTACAATTAACGCAGAAAATACCAGTGCCAGCACTTCCTTTGAGCTGACACACTTGCGAACAGATGTTGAAGATTTGGACGGAAAGCGATTTTCGCTAGAGCTTCCTCCCTTTTTTGATGAGGGTTTTTACGGAGCACCGCTAGTAGAAACGTTAGACGTTGATCCTGTAGGAGGAACGGCATGAGCAGTTTTGATAATTACTTGGAAGACGAATACCGTCCCGCGTACGAGGCGTGGCAGGCAGATCAGACTCCCGCAGGAAACGCAGCGTTTTTGAAAGCCGTTGATCCGATTGTCCAGAAGGGCATCAAGATGTACGGCAACGATAGCCCGCTGGCTGCAAGTCAAGGCAGGCTGGCGGCACTGGAGGCTGCAAGAAAATACGACCCTAAGCGATCCAGGTTGCAAAGCCACCTGCTGACCCAGATGCAATCTTTGCGGAGAACTGCTCGCAAGCAGCAAGAAGTCATGCGGGTACCAGAACGCGTCTTGCTGGAGAACCAGAGGTTGCGAGAATATTCGCAGGAGCTGGAAGACACCCTTGGCAGGGAACCTACGGATGCGGAGTTGTCAGACAAGCTGGGCATCTCAATCCCTCGGCTCACGAAAATCAGACAGTACCAGCCCGGCATGAGCACCGGCCAAGCAGACGCAATTGATCCCATGCAGGGCGGAGTAGCCAGCCGCAGGCCGGGCAACAATGACGCAGAGAACATGTGGCTGCAAGTGGTTTACCAAGACCTGAACCCTGTAGATAAAAAGATCCTCGAGTATTCTCTGGGAATGCACGGGCACAAAAAGCTATCTAACCAAGAGATAGCAAAAAAGCTGAACCGCAGTTCTGCGGCAATCAGCCAGCGTAAAGTCAAGATCCAGCAGATACTGGATCAAGAGCAAGATTTGTCTCCGTTTATTTGAGGTAAACATGGGCCAGAAAAATACAAACGTAGACACCAATCTCGAAAAGGTAGTCAACCACTTCAAGGATTTGAAAAACGAGTCCTACCAAAAACGCACGAACAACGAAGCCGTGCCGTGGGTAAGGCCGCCTGTCGATGAGTGGGACGGAGATTTGCAGACTCAGCAAAGCCTGGTTGATTTGCATAAAGCTTTCAACACAGATGAGACTGAAGAGTTCCTAGACAAAGCGTTTAGCGACGAGAAAGCAGGCAACAGCTCTGACGGAATTGTCAGCACGCTGCAAATTGAGTACGCAGCTCAAATGGAGCGGGCGTACCGGGCACGCCACCAAACGATGCCTAGAGCGTTAGCCCATTTATCTACAAGAGAAAAGGGGCACGGGACAGAGTCGGGTGCGTTGCGAGGAGCTTCGCTGGAATACTTCACTCTGCTAATTAAGCAAGGCTCTGACGGAGGAGGAGCATAATGACTCAACTATCCGGCACAATTCAACAATACCAAAACCGCACTGTTGACTACTTGGCATTTGATGATGCCAAGGCAGAAGGAGATGCGTTACTAACGCAAGCATTAGTGAAGCCAGGTCAATCTGGAGCACTAACTACGGGCATTCAAAAGCTGGTCCAGCGGTTTTTACTGGAGCTTTTGACAGAAGTGGGGTCTTTAGACTACCAACCTAACCGGGGCTGTCTGTTTATCACTGAAATTCGTGCGGGGTTGGTGAGCACGTCTAACGCTTTGTTTTCTGCTTTTGCTGCGGCTGAGACAGACATAAGAAATAATCTGCGTAACGAAGACACGTTTGACGACCCTGACGATGAGCGGTACCAGCGAGCTACGCTAACCAGTGCTTCATTGTCAGGTGACTTTGCAATTTTAAATATCCGGGTGCTTAGCGTTGCTGGCGAATCTCGGGAAGTAATCTACCCACTGCGAGTATCAGCAGCAACTTAAGGACATAGTTATGGCTTTATCGTTTTCTGATTTTGAAATCACAGACCTTACGCAGCTGAACAACACTGACGTAAACGCAACACTGGATAGGCTGGCAACGCAGCTCCAAGAGCTGAACCCTGACCTGGATTTGCGTCGTGGTGTTTTTAAGGACACGGTTGCTTATTACCACGCGATACTGGAAACAGCTATCCGCACAAACCTAGAGCGTTACCAGTCAGCAAGAAGTTTACAGCAGATCGAAGCTGACCCTTCTCTGGCAGATGACAACGTCGTGAATGAGGTGTTATCTAACTGGGGCATAACCCGTAAGCAAGGGACGCTGGCCACAGGTTCGGTCACCATTGAGCTTTCGGCAAACCAGTCTGTGATTATTCCTTCAGGTCTTGTGTTTGAAGCCAACGGTTTGAGCTTTGCTGCGACTTCAACATTCACTGCAAGAACCAACCCTGCTCAAGTGTCGTCGCCAACTGACAGACTGCTTGTGCAATTAAGTAACGGCAATTACGCATTTGTTGTTGAAGTGGAAGCCGCAGAAGTTGGCAGCGAGTACAAGTTAAATGCTGGCGACCTGATAATACCAAACCGGACCATTGCTAATTACGTCACCAGTTTCGCTACGTCTTCTTTCTCTGCGGGCGTCAACACTGAAACTAACGCTGAGGTGATTAACGAGTTGCAGCTGGGCATTGCGGCTAAGACCCTGTCAAACCGAGTCAATATGCAGGCATGGTTGCGTGAATACGAAGAGTATTCTTCTGTTACAAACCAGTCTATCGTTGGTTACGGCGATGCGGAGATGCTGCGAGACCAGCATACGATTTTCCCTGTGAGCTACGGCGGACGAGTGGACTGGTACATCCGCGGCCAACAGCCGTTGCAGCGGTCAGCCCAGACTGTCTCTGCTACGCTTGTTTCAATTGGTTCAGGAACAAACAACAGCACGTGGCAGTTCTCGCTAGGCAAAGATGTTTTCCCTGGGTTTTACGAAATCGACCTTATCCGCAGGGCAGCAGATGCGGATTTAAATTCCGGATTTGAAATTACGCTGGACAGTCGCGGCAACGACCTAACCGGCGGCGGATTCCTGCCTGACATTCAAACAATAGCCGAAGGTGCATACTCTGCATTCCAGACAACTACGATACGTTTTGTAGACACGGTCACTGCAACCGCAGGTCTGACCGTCGGAGACACGGCGTCGTACGTTTACGACATTACCGGGGTTCCCCATATTTCCGGGATCCAGTCTCTGGTTTCTAGTCGGGATCATCGCAGCTATGCAGCAGACGCACTTATCAAAGCACCAGTCCCTTGCTTTGTCCAAGTTACGTTCACGATCAACAAGGCAGCTGGCGATGCCGAGCCGGATGTGGACAGCATAAAAAATGCCGTAGTTTCCACTGTAAATGAGACAGGGTTTATCGGAAGATTGGACGCCTCAAGGATTATTGATGTTGTCCACAACTTCATTCAAAACGACATCAGCGTAACGGACATGGATCTTTTTGGACGTATCCGCAACCCCGACGGTTCAGTACAATATGTAAGGGACCCGGACTCTTTAGTAGTCCCCGACCAGCCTGAGAAAATGGTGACGGCTAATACCGTTCAGTTCTACTCAGAAGTCTCTGATATCTCAGTAAATGTGCAGTCTGTAATACCGACAGCTACATAGGCAGGAGGCCTAAATGACCACAGTTTACAAGGCAAAAAAAGCCGCGGTTGAAATGCTTACGGAAGAGCAGGGTGACATAGCTCCGCCGCAGCAGCTCAAGTTCGCCATCAACTATCTTTCGTTCTTCGGGTATATCGGCATGCACTTGCTGAAGAACCTGGATGCGGAAGATTTGAAAGCGGCTGCCAAGGCTTTTCAGAAGTGGTTTGGACTAAAGCAGGACGGCGTCGTCGGCCCCAAGACTGTCCGAGCCATGCAGTGTCCGAGGTGCGGCTGTCCGGACGTACTGGACAAGGAAAAGAAGGAGCACGTAGAGTACCTGCAAATGCAGGAGATGGTGCAAGAGCAGCGAGAGCGTTGGACAAAGACTCGACTTACCTACGCGATTGAGGGCTACGTTACCGGACTGTCAAAGAAGATGCAGGCAGACATGATTGCTGCGGCATTTGAAAGCTGGACTAGCTTGATTGACCTGGAAATCTACCGTTGCTCCATCAAGAAAGTAAAAGACGCTGACATCGTTATCAGTAACGGCAAAGGCAAGCAGCACGGTTTCGACGGGCAAGGTGGCACGCTTGCGTGGGCTTATCTTCCTCGAGGAGACAAGCAGTTGCGGATGCGGTTCGACTTAGCCGAGACCTGGGTGAAGACGCCACTGGAGCGGGGCATTCATTTCCAAACAGTAGCCGCTCACGAGATTGGCCACTTGCTGGGCCTAAAGCATTCAAAAGTTCACGGTGCATTGATGGCACCGTACTACAACCCCTTCGTGGGAAAACCTCAAGCCAAGGACGATATTACCAGGATTCAAAGCCTGTACGGTCCCTCGGGACTGCCGCAGTCAATTACTCAACCGCCTGACCGAGTGGTGGAGTTGAATCCTGGTGAAAGGTTGATGGTTGTAAGTAAATAAGGAGATTTACAAATGTTGGCAGAAATTACATTGGACATAGCTGATATGAAGATCTGGCTCGTCGCCGGATTGTTTGCTATCAGTTTTTTCACACTGGTATGGCCTTTACTTAAAGGCTTGCCGGACAAGCTTTCAAAAGCAGGCGACTGGTTGTCATTTGTTGACCCTGCGGCACCGGCACCTGCTGATCCTAACGGAACAGGTAGCGACAAACCGGCACCGATAGGGATCAACGAGTACCTGAACATGATTAAGGAAACAGCCCCGAACGCTGACTATGCAGTCTGGTGGGACTATGCCGAGCGAGGCATGACCCAAGCACAGGTTGCTATTGAGGAGGCTAAGTTGGCACGCAAGGGAGAAGCAGAATGAGGCAGCTTATCGGACTACTGTGCGGCGTTGCTGCGATAGCAATCTTGCTAATCCCCGATGGAGGAAGTGATCCTACGCCTCCCGTCGTAACCGACCCCGTCGCCAAGTCCTTCGACATTTACGAAGACCTGTGGCGAAAGCACGCTGTTGCCGCTGCTGACAAGCTGGCATCAGGCGAATTTACCAAGGACACCGAAGTGTGGGAGTTCCTGGCAGCAGGCCAGGCACCGGCACGTAAGGCGGCCTTTATGGACTTGGCGAAAGCCGAGCAAGACAAGTTCGACGCCGCTGGCGGCTGGTCAGCAAAACTGCACGAAGAGATCCTGAGGAGCTACGCAAATGAGTGATGACGAAATCCTGTACGATTACGACTACGATCGCGAAGACCACGAGTTTGTAAACGCGATTGCAGAGCTGCCGGTAAAGTCGTCAGCATGGGAGGCGTTCAGTCGACCCAAAGAAGTAACAGTTGTTGACTGGCACAAGACTGAGAACCAAGGGCCTATGGGTTCTTGCCAAGGGCACTCTATCTCGAGCTGCCTTGAACGACTGTGTCAGGTGCGAGGAGAAAAGATTCAGCTGTCTGACATCTTTGCTTACCTTGCTACCCAGAAGATTGATGGGCTGCTCGGCAGAGACCGAGGCTCTACGATCTCCGGCGGCTGCAAAGTTGCTATGCGTTACGGGGTATGCCCAGAAGAGCTGACAGGATATCCACGGGGTTATCCAAGCAGTTCGCAGAGAGCTAAGATTCTGAGCGACTCTAATTACAAGGCGGCAGAGCCTTACAAATGTCTGTCAATTTGGAAAGTCCCTCGCAACCATGAAGAGACCTTGGACTTCATCGGCGGCGGCGGTGGCATTAACTTTGGAATTGCCTACGGTAGCGGCACTATTCCAAGGGACCGCGTAATGCGGACATTTAAACCCGGACGCGGCGGGCACGCCATGGCGGTTCTCGGGTACAAAGAAGACGGCACCTTGCGTGCGGTCAATTCTCACGGCGACGGTGAATACTTTATCACCGCAACCGCGTGGGATCAGATACTACGCCACGGCCGCACGACGGCAATTGGCGTCATGGGTAATCCTGAAGGTAACCCAGTCGATTGGTACGAAAACTCACCGTATTTTAAGTAAAGGACTGATTATGTCTAAGCACGCACTCCTATTTGTAGGAGCCATTTGTCTGGCAGTAGGTTTGTTTCTGCAATTTGGACCCGCCGAGAAGCCGGTACAAGCAGAACCAATGCCCCCTGCCACTAACTATGACGACATCTTTAACGCGGAACTGGAAAAGAACCTTGACCAGAACCACGAGACAGTCATGTCGGCTCTTGAAACCCAGGCTGCTACTTTGGCCCGTATTGAAAAGAGCGTACTCAAGTCGGAAGTAAAAGAAGCTGTCAAGGAAGAAGTTGTTTCTACCTTTGATCCCGAGCCTGTCCTAGCCTCTCCCGTGCGTATGTCTAGTACTCGTTGGAGCGTAGAGGGCTCGTGGAATCCGTCAAAAGACCAGCTACTTGAGCACCTAGCAGAGCACGGTGTCAGTGCTGACGACGGGTACACGAAAGAAGAACTACACATTATGCACGACAATGTGCATAACGGGTACTCCGCCATGGGCGACGCTGCTGTGAGCAGCAGTGCCGGTGGCTGGGGCAGAACAAGGTCAGTAACGCGAACTTACAACAGCTCTCGCGGAGGGTTGTTCAGTGGTCGCCTATTTAGAAGCCGGTCATACAGTTCGTGTGCTGGCGGGAGTTGCCGATAGATGGACTATGGTATCAAGATTGACAGTGACACGTTCAAACTACTAGCAGATTTGCTTTCAACGGGTAAGGCAGAAGTGGATGGCAAGTCCATCGACTTTTCCCCTGTTCAAACCATGACGTTGAAAGACAACCAACTTGTGCTGGATCCGCCAGCTAAAGTGTCTGCAAAGTTTGGACCTATACGGCTTCGCACGACTTTGTCTGCCGTGACCTTGAAAGAGGGCGACGAGCAGCGGATTGAGATTGAGCTGGATAAGAGTCCTGTTGATATTGAACTAAAGCCATCTCCTAAGAAAAGTCCGAAAGCCTGGGGTTTTTAATTATGGAATTTAAGAGACTTCCCGACCCCTCGCGTCGGATAGAAACCAAACGCTACTTTGCCGAGAAATGGAATAAGTTTAACGGCGAAGCTTACATGTCAGCTGACGAACAGGACGACGCAATAAAAGCCTTTGATGCAGTGCAGAAGGCTTACGCTGCTAATCCCAAAGCCAGCCGACGAGCGTTGAAAAGACAAGCCTACCGGTTCCTGATTCCAGGGATCGGCGGCTTGCTTCTTCAAATATTTATCTCCGCTGCCATCAAAATAGCTCTTGAATGGTTGCTGGACGAAATGTTCTCGGACGAAGGTAGATAGCGTGGCCACGTTTAAGTACCCTCAAAATGACTTTGATAATCCAGACAAGCTGCTGAATTTGCTCGGCAGCTTTTGGGCTACCACGTACCTTGGCAATAACTTCGTGCAAGATATTGCTGCGGTCACTGCCAGCATGGCACAGCAAACGCATTTGCAGTTGCTAGAGTTAGTGGCCAGCGTATCCAGGTTCAATATCCCTGTCTTTCATCAAGACAACTGGTACCCGCTGACGGTGCTTGAATCTGAGCTGAACACTGACGAAGGTTTGATTTCTAAGTACACGACGCCCTCGGCAAATGTGTATGACAGCACTACCTCTTTGAACTACGGCGAGCTGCAATCCCAAACTTTCTTTTCAGTATCAAGGCCGGATGACCTTTACGATGTCAAAATGATTTTTGACGGGATTGCTGCACCAACTACGGAGTTTGTTCAGGGCATTGATTACTGGCTCCAAGACGAGGTTATTACGTTTCGTGAAAACCCATTCAGTAATGCTGCGATACCTAAGGTGGACGTGCTGGATAGCACAGGAGCTATCGTTGATCGTCAATTGACACTGTGGCTGTATCGTGGCCAGTGGGACTGGGACTTGGTCTACGAGCAATTTGGCTATGCTTTGCGACTTCAGCTGGAATCCAGCGAAGGTTACAAAGCAATCATCAACGCAATCTTTGATGCTTTTGTAGAAGGCACCAGCATACGGACACAGCAGCTTTTCTTGGCGTCAGTCTACGGCGTTCCCCTTGTTAAAGAGCAAAGCGAAACTGTTGAAACTATCGCTTCTGATGCTGACAAGCTGAACATTATTACCGATAGCCACGTGTACCAGTTCCCGCTGGGTACGACGGCTATCGTGTCAGTTGGCGACGTTGTCTCTGCTGGTGACCCCCTGACAGACCTGTTCCAGGTGTTTGAACTGAACCGTGGCCAGACGCTATCTGCAAGCGACGTTTCAGCTTTAACTGTAGGCTCGGGCGTATTGGCTTACGGCTACTGGGGTGCGATTACCTTTGACAATGAAACCGTCGACGTGGTCGTAGAGGAAGACGTTGACGGCTACACCAAAGTATCGTGGGAGCTTGGCGGCTTCCCGTTTGACGTTGAGAAGTTCTGGGACGATGTTCATGCTTCAGGGGTCGCGGCAGGTCAAACTCTTGCTATGTTGCTTGACATTCGACCCAACCCGGTCGGTCAGCCTACCGCGGCATCACTTCCCAGCACAATCAACCCCCTGCAATTCCTGGCGGATAACATCCTCAGGGACAATGCCTACATCGTAAAAGTCAAGCCGGGAAGCCAGCTCGCAGGTCAGTTAGCTTTCTTGCCGGTAGACCAGCTCAGAAAAGTTCAACCACCGCACACATTGATGCTGCTGATAGTTGAATTGGATAATGAGGATGCCCCTGTTATCATGGAAGGACCCGGGACTGAAACATCCCCAGGTTACGAGGAATCGTTGAGTGGCTTTCCGATGATGACTATCTCCGAAAGCATGGACCCCGCTACATACATAACCGAGGACATCGCTGTTAAAAGTATCGGCGGTCGCTGTATTTAAAGGAAAATCATGGACCAAATCGGAACACATAGCGTTGTCGGGCGTGTACGAGCACACCGAGTCACTGATGAGATATGGACACCTACGACAGAATTAAACCCTAACCTGGTGCTGTACCAGTGGGGAGAGATCGTGGGCAAGCTGCTGACTACCGGTGACGCCAAGTACCGGATCGGTGGCATGTACTTGGAGTTTGAGAACGTTGCCAGCCCTGGCGACCCTGTCAGTGTCCCTACGTTCGGCCGTGATCGCACGATTCAGTATTACGACGACCTCTCTGGCAGTGCTGTGCGGGATTACCTGCGTGTCCCTCTGACGGCTACCACGTACACGGACGAAGCTGAACAGACCATTCTCAATTTCTTTGCTCGAAGCAGCGGAACGACAGGCGTACACGGCAAAACCTTCTCAGACACCGTCAACTCAACCATTTTTGGTGCATCGCTGGTGGCTTTTGTCGACAGTACCGATGCGACACAGGACTTGCTACTGAGCAGCTACTACTTTGCAGTAGCCGACCAGCAGCAGAAGCTCTCGACGAGCCAAGTCGGACTTGAGTGGCAACTAGCACTTCAATAAGGGAGAAGCTCAAGGATGAGCCTGGAACGATTCATAAAATTTATCAAGGAAGGCGAGCCGGTATCTCCCGGTACGCCAAACCGCCCACTCCAGCAACTTGACCAGAATATCAACTACCTCTGGGAGTTGATTCAGGCAGCTGAACTGGGCTCCACAGTGTATGCACGTTCGCAGACGGTGATTTCTACAATCAAAGTAGGGCAGCCC
>Ga0209645_1000661_pt1 | contig 17720 bp, 19 predicted proteins | sample ETNvirenome_6_30_FD_184070 | JGI IMG/M metagenome (GOLD analysis project Ga0209645, IMG submission 184070) | Marine viral communities from the Pacific Ocean - ETNP_6_30 (SPAdes) (version 2) | ecosystem: Environmental > Aquatic > Marine > Oceanic | place: Pacific Ocean | collected 2013-06-19
AAAGTCTCGGTTGAGCACATAAAGAGTATAGCTAAACTTAAAAATGAAAAAAACCTAACAGATATCCTGAGACCTCGCAAAGGAGCGGGCGGTGAAGCAGGGATTACCTCTTTTACATGGAACTATAACAATAAACATGAAGGTGATTATATCATTGAAGCTGAATTAGAATTATATTTTAGCACACTGCTAGAATTAGCTAACATTGAATATCTTCAATTTTTATTCCCAACTGGGAATGCTGTGGATATAGCGTCTGAACTAGAGAGCACATCTGGTCGCCAAAGGGCAAAAGAGGGTGCTCGCACTCAAAACGACCAAAGAAATGTTTCACAAGAAATTATGGACATAAATCGAAAGATTGACAAGTACCGAAAAATCTTAAACAAGGGAAACTCAGAACTCCAGAAGCTAAACTCAGATAACAACAAACAACTACGAGCTTCTCGAAAAAGAAACTTCAGACAATTGAAAGTTATTGTAGGTTGGTCCGTCCCTGATGGAAACATAGATCAACTCAAGCAGCTTATGCCAGGTGATTCTATGGCGACCTTCATGGAAGATGTCAAAAAGACTCAAACAGCCATTCATTTAAATCTTTTTGACTACAATGTTAATTTTACTCAAGAAGGTCCAACCACTCTAAGTATGAAGTTCCTGGGATCATCTGACAACTATATGGCTACCGATAGTTCGGACATATTTGGATCAAACAATTTTAATTCTAAAGTTATGTATGAGGATACAAAAGTGTCTTTGGAGGGAATCTTGTCTGAGAAGGGCAACCTGATAGATAAAGTCCCGGCTAACTTCAGTGGAGCAAGGGCAGCAGGTATAAACCCGCTGACGATCGCTGACCCATATCTTGAAGCTAGACTAAAAGAAACAGGACAGAAAGTAGACCAGTTTGGGGAGAGATATATTAGCGTTCAATTGGCAGGTCTTCGGTTTGCTCAGGAGCTTGTTCAATTAGAGCTTAAAAAAGCGGAAATCATGAATCTTAACTCTGAATCAGGGTATGTTAAATCTCTTACAAAACGTGCGGCGTACATCGTCTTGATTTACAACCGAGCACTGAATAAGCGCCTCAGAGATATGTATTCCGACTTTTTAGAGACTATGTTGGATAGTGGAATTGTCAGGAAAGCTCTAGTAGAAATAGACAATTCAGATAAAGTTAAATTGACCGTAGATCCACGGTCTGTCGCTAACTTACAACAAGATAGGGTAGACGCCCGTCAGCAGATAGAAAGAGGTGGCAATCCGAATATGTCTACCGAGGCACAATCCTCATCTGCGGAGGGTGGCATGACATCCCCCATACAGCCTCAAATTGATAGGGGAAAACTAGACACTGCTTTTGTTGTTTATTACGCACTTTTGGGTGATATCTTTAAAATTGCTATGAAAAATGCGGACTTACGCAAAGACATCACTCTTCTGTTGGGACAGTATGAAGATATAAATGATAACGATCGACCCATATATAATATACCAATCACCATGGATAGTTTTGGGCAGTTTTTCTTTAATCGAGTTGTTAGTAGGCGTCTAACAGCGTACCCTTTTCGTACCTTTTTAAATGACTTTCTTAATTACACAGCTAGACTAGTTAACCAAAACCCTCAGACGTCTGAGCGTATGTCTTTTGACTATACGGTTATTTCCTCTACGTTTCGCAACCCAAGAGCAGACACAAATAGAGTCTTACTTCCTAGCGATTACCGTAAGATCCGAGAAGGTCTTCTTGACCCACTTAACGGCACGCAGAAAGTTTATCAAAACTATTACCCTATTTTTACTAAGAAAATGGGCTTTGGAAAGAGAACAGGAAACAGAATCCAGGACATGGATGATGGAATTTTTCACTATGTGGTCGGGTCTGACCGAGGTTTAGCTAAGAGATTTAATTTTTCTCGTCAAGAAACGGCGTATTATCAAGAGATGCTGATTGAGTCTAACAACGCTGCTGACAAGATCCAGGCGCTATTCTTACCTCAGAATGTAGAAATAGAAATGTACGGAAATGGCATACACAGGAACGGTGATTTAATTTTCGTAGACACGAGACGTGCTCTCGGCAACGTAGCTGGCAATATCCTAGGTATCGGAGGTTATTATCGAGTGGTGCGCTCGACGCACAAAATAACTAATCGAGGATATACAACCAACCTGAGTTGCGTCTTCGAACTGAGGGCGTCCTAAAATGGCTAATCAAACAAGATTAAAAGTAAATCCTGAAAGCAATGTTGATCTTTTTTCATATGGGGATAATACAAAATCCTCCGCAGAGATCTTCCGTGAGAGGCAAAAATATGATTCTTATGTGTTTCCAGACTTCTTGGCAGATAACTTTGTAAGCACTTGGACCACCGAGAGGTATTATGGTCTTGTTGACACTTATGGTAACGCTGTAACGCCTGACCCTCGTCGTCTTCGAAGTTTACAATTTGGTTCAGACGAGGACAGGGCGTATTATGCTTTGAATTTCGTTGCTGATGCTTGGGCTGATTTCTGTCGAAAAGTTCGAGAATTAGTTGCTGTCAATGTGATTTATAAAGACAGTCCTTGGGCAAACCCACAGGTGGTGAAAGCTTGGGAGCCAGCCGAAACGGGTTATGATCTTTACATGAGGGAAAACATTTATCCAGTCCTTTATAACAATTACTTATATAGCGGGGATACCAACACCCGCATACGAAACATTAATGATTTCATCAATGAGTTCAATAATTTTATGAGGGACACAATGTCAAAGGTAGGTCCTGTAACTTTGTCCGGCTTCATAGAGGGAAATTATTGCCCAATGTATTCATCTGGTCTTGTTATAGAAATAGCAGGAGATGACTACGATAATGATTTTAACAAATCCTATAAGTTTGGGGACTATAACTTTTCTTTAATATGTACATTGGCTGCTCGTTATGGCTTTTCTGTCGATAAGAACATACCTTGGCGCTTTGTTGCTGACCTAAGAAATCCAGTGATGCTTGAATACATGCTCGGCGTTCCGATTGAAGAAATAGTATTTCCAGATGTGGTAGAATTTCTTTGTGACCCTGTTGTGGGCGATACTGAGTTGCCTCCTCAGGCTTTTGGCTACTCGCAGATTCCAGGCTTAGCCGACGTTCGTCGTCGGGTGTCTGTTTTCACTTATACTAACTCTGAGGGTGTGGAGACAATAGAGCCAGGGTTCAGAAGATATAAAACATGGACTGGTTCAAGCTGGGTTCCCGCTTTTGATACAGCCCAGCAACCCATAGTTTTCAGTACAATGTTTAGAACAGATTATTCTCCCTCATATCAGACTGATATTGACCTCCTCCAGGAATATCTCTTATATTTTTATAACTATTATGTCTCCCTCCAGGGAAGAGTGGCAACTCAAAATTTAACTCCTTTTGATTCTGATTGCGGACCTCGAACAACTTCTTTTTTAAGAAACACCTTGACACCGCAAGAGTTTGATAGTATGTATGGGGATCGATGGAAGCTTAAGACCTTTTATATTATTCGAAATATTGAAAGATTAAATCAGTTGCCTCCTAGAAGGAAGGTGTACGAAATTCAACAAATTTTAAATGGGTACAACCTTTCAATGGCTGACGATCCTGAGACTGCCTATCAGCGGGCGCTGACTGCTGCCCAGGTGGATTACATTGGACCCGCAGATGTTGACCCGTTAACACTACAAACAGTTGGGGATATAATACAACGGTGAGGTGCTAGTGTTATTTCAGACTTTGGACGACAAGACCGAGTGCGTTGGTATATACACCGATAATTCTCTGATTTTTGACCCCGATGATTTTCCAGATAGATTAAGCAAGACTTGGAAATACTCCTCTTACTTGAGGGGAATGGATGTAGAGTATGCTTCTTTATATTTGGAGGGGAAACTTATCTCTGATATTATCCCTGAGTATCTTAAAGATGATTGGGATGATGTGTCCCGCAAAATCAATGCTTTTAAGAGGTCTTTAGCCATATCTCAGGTCAATACAAACGAGAACTGTTTTTTCGACCTGGTTCCCGATAGGTTTTTAATGGAATTTTGCGAGGTAAAAAATAAAATAACTGATTATGTCCTAAAGAATACTGAGAAGCCACAACGTTATGAGTTTTATAAACATGTTGCTATGATGCTAGAAGACCAAGGTCATCATCGTGTTACTCTGAATAGGTCCAAGATCTCTTCATATCTCCAGAGCCCTAAACTTAAAAACCATGCTAAGACGTTGCTAGCTGCTGAGCCCTGCGTTAAATATAACCAGTTCGGTACCAAGACTGGACGCCTCACAAGTAAAAAAGGGACTATCCCGATTCTTACCCTTAGTAAAGAGTTCCGTTCAGCGATCGAGCCTCAGAATGATTATTACATTGAGTTTGACTTCAATGGAGCAGAGGTTAGGACATTGTTGGGGCTGCTTAATAAGCCGCAGCCCGAAGGAGATGTTCACGACTTCCATCTTCAGGAAATATTCACAAAAATAAACAATCGATCAGACGCCAAAGTGGCTTTTTTTGCTTGGCTATATGGCTCGAAGAGTGCTGCTGACGTTACAGAAATGAAAAAACTAGCTAGTTTTTATGAAAAGGACAAGCTGCTTGAAAAATACTGGGACGGTAATACAGTTAGAACGCCATTTAAAAAGGTAATAAAGGATACAACTGAGCATCACGCCCTGAACTACTTGGTACAATCTACGGCAGCAGAACTAGCTCTAAAGCAGGCTCTAAAAATAGAGTATTTGCTGCGAACCCAAGGTCGTGGATCTCACATCGCTTTCTTGATCCATGATGCTATTGTAGTAGATATGAAAAAAGAAGATGAACACCTAGTTAAGTCATTGACCAAGCTTATGTCTTCAACTAATTTTGGTGAGTTTGTGGTAAATGTAAAAAAAGGAAAGACATTAGGCTCGATGAAAGGTATTGACGTTGGATAAGGTTATAGGTCTTGGAAAATTAGGTTGTGCGATCGCCGATGAATTAACGGCGTACCCTGAATATAGGACCTATAAAATAGCCCCAGTTATTGACGATGGGTTGAGCTTAGGCGAACACGACGGCATGGCAGAGTATGAGACGGCGGTTGATTCGGAAGAGGTTTCCTACTACCTCAGGTCCCTGAAGAAAGATGATGAAGTTCTTTTTGTTCTTGAGGGAGGCGACCCAATCTCGGGTGCGACTTTAAAAATCTTAGAAACTATCAAAGATCTCCAATTGAATATTTTATACATCTGCCCTGATCGGCAAATGATATCAGAAACACAAAAGAGGGACGACCGGATTTGCTTCCATGTTCTACAGGAGTATGCCCGCTCAGGAAAGTTTAAAAACATCTTTTTAGTGAACAAACCCAAAGTGGATGAATTGGCGGGCGACGTGCCAATTACTGAATATGAGAAAACAATTTCTTATTTTGTGTCCTATGTGGTCGCTATGATGAATTTTTTCAACCATACTAAGCCTATTCTTGCTAATCGAATTAGTCCGCTGGAGATCTCTCGGATTGTTTCTTATGGAGTTTCCTCGTTAGATGAGGGGGGTACAGATATTAATCTGCTCTTCCCTCTCAAGAAGATAAAAGATATACACTTCTTTTATGGGGTGCCCGAAAAGGAACTAAAAGAAGATACTTCGCTCGTTAAAAGAATCAAAGACCACGTTAAAGGGCACCAATCAGAAGAGATATCCACGAGCTTTTCCGTATATGAGACAACACTTCCAAATATGATAGTGTTGTGCGCTGCCTATTCCTCTGCTATCCAGGATTTTGCTTTCAACTAGAGAAAAGGCTTCTCTCTAACTATATAATAGAGCAAAAACTTTAAAGGGGAACCCACTGTAATGACGAGCAAACGTGGAGTTTTATTAGCATCATTTATCAAAACTGATAATGAGGAACAAATCCAACAAGAAGTGGAATATATTGTTAATAATATTGAAATTACTAACAGCCTAATATTTCTACTGGAAGAACAGGAAGATCCCCTTAAAAAGATCATCACATATAACGCTATTGTCGAAAAGGGAAAGCCTTTCAATCCTCGTTTGTTTACCATGAGAATGCATCGAAAAAAGCAAACAAACACTCTCTACACAATTAACGCTCTAAACGCTGCCGTAGCATCTCAGCATGACGGCAAGACCGGAAGAGACCTGAAGCTAGATTGGAGCCAGTATGAGAATTCTATCATCCTTACGGCTGGTAAAGAACTTAGGGTTCATCCAATACAGGTCAGCAAGATCTTCAAAATTGAAGACGAGCCAGTAGAGGAATAAATGCTTACTAAGTATTTTGACCTTGTAGTGGCAGTTTTATATGCCCCTGTATATTTTTCCCTTGTTTTGTTAGACAAAATCAAAAAATAATATATACTTATGTTAGATAGCAAGTGGCTGTGCGGTGCTTGCGATCTTGACTGCCTTCGGGAGTCACAACAACCTTGCTTATTAAAGGAGGAAACAAAATGAGCAATTTAGTACGATACAACACACCTAGTCTTCTTGGACGCAGCATCTTTGATGAACTGTTCGGAGACTTTCAACAATTAACGAGACGATCAACACAGGGCTATCCTGTTGCCGACATCTTTTCTAATGAAGACGGCAGCACAACCCTTGAGTTCGCTCTCGCAGGTTTTAGTAAAGAGGATCTTACTATAGAGATCCAACCAGAAAAAAGCAGCCTTACTGTGCGTGCTGAGGCTAGCAGCAATACAGATACTAATGAAAGACGTATTGCACGCCGTAGCTTTCAAAAAACCTTTGTAAACTATGATAGTAATCTTGACCTGACGGCAAGTACTGCTGAGTTTCACAACGGGCTTTTGTCTGTCACGATTCCACGGAAAGCCGAGGTTCAGCCCGTAATTATTGATATCAACTAAGGTATCATAAAACGCACAGCCAAAAGGGGGGGTTCTAAGCCCCTCTTTTTTTTATGGAAACAAAAAAACATCAATAAAAAACTTTACACGCTAACAACGTGTGATACTATATGTTCAAGGTCAACTAACCAGAAAAGGAGAAAACAATGGGTATTGACTTGAACAAGATGCGGCAGAAACACGCTGCCTTGACTAACCGTGGTGGAGACACCAACGACTTCTTTTGGAAGCCGGATGAGGGTACGCACCAGATTCGCCTAGTGTGCCCCGACGGCGGTGATCCATTTTTTGAGGCATACTATCACTATGGCATGGGTGCCGAAGGTAAAACCACGGTACTTAGCCCACGCACCTTTGGGGAAAATGACCCTATCGCTGAGTGGGGAACCCGCCTGTGGAACGAGGGAACCGATGCGTCCAAGGAGGCAGCCAAACGCTTCTGGCCTAAGATGCGTATCTTCGCTCCCATCGTCGTTCGGGGCGAAGAGGAGAAGGGCGTTCGCTGGTGGGGCTTTTCCCGCACCACCTACCAAGCACTGCTTGATGTAGTTCTTGACCCCGAGTACGGTGATATCACCGACACCGAGAAGGGTACCGACATCCGTATTGACTACGGCAAGAAGCAGGGACAATCTTTCCCGACGACTGATGTCCGCCCGATGCGTCGCACTAGTAAGCTGGCGGATTCTGAAGATCAGGTTAACACTCTTCTGGAGTCCCTCCCGCCTGCGAACGATGTTTTCGACCGCACGACTTATGAGCAAGCGGAGAAAGTCTTGAACGAGACCCTGGGCGATGATTCACCCACCACGGACAAGACCGAAACAACTCGTTACAGCAACGACAACACCAGTGCTACTAGCACTTCTACTAAAGCAGTCGAAAGCGTCAGCGATATTGACTCGGCTTTTGAAGACTTACTGGCGTAGTTGACCCGTCAGCCCGCAGGGAGGCACGGGGTACAGGTGCCTCTCCACTTTTGGAAAAGAGACAAGTATGACTAAAACATTAGCAGATGATCTGCGCAAAGAATTAAATAAAGCAGCAAAAGAAACTATTGCTTATGATTTAAATGGGGAGAACCCCACTGACGTTAAGACTTGGATCTCAACTGGCTCAACTCTTTTGGATTATATTATTTCGAACCGCCGAGATGGGGGCATCCCTGTCGGCAAGCTCACCACGATTGCTGGGGAGTCTGCTAGCGGCAAGAGTCTTATTGTTACCCAAATCTTAGCAAACACTCAGAAGATGGGTGGCTTGGCTGTTTACATTGACACCGAGAACGCAGCTTCGCCGGACTTCATGGCACAATTAGGACTGGATACAGAAAATAACTTTATGTATATCCAGCCTGGTACGATTGAAGAAGTCTTTGAAAGCATTGAGCGTTTGATCGGGTTGATCCGTGAGAAGGCTCCTGATCGCTTGGTCTGTATTGTGTGGGATAGCGTTGCGGGCACACCAGTCAAGGCTGAGGTTGAGGGCGACTATGACCCCAACAGCCGTATCGGTCTGACAGCCAAGGCACTAGCCAAAGGTATGCGGAAGGTAACGGAGACGCTCGGCAAAGAACAAATTGCTATGGTCTTCACCAACCAGTTGAAGACCAACATCGGCGTGATGTTCGGAGACAACCGAGTGGAGCCAGGTGGCAAGGCTCTGCCCTACCACGCTTCCAGTCGTATCTGGCTGACCCAGCACAAGGGCAAAGCCAATGGACAGATCCTTAACGAAAAGAAGCAGGTTATCGGCTTCCACACCAGTGCCAAGACGATGAAGTCTCGCTTCGGACCATCACCGAGGAGTTGTGAGTTTGATGTATTATTTGACCTTGCTAACGACCGTGTTGGCGTTGATGATGAAGGTTCCTGGCTTGCTGCTATCGCTGGCACGCCTGGCTGTATTCGCAGCGGCGCTTGGTATACTATCAATGTTGACGGGAAAGATAAAAAGTTCCAAGCCAAAGAATTCCCGAAACTTCTAGAGGACAAGAAGTTCAAAGAAAGAGTTCTTGACATCCTAGAGGATGAGTGTAGAATAGGGAAGAAGTAGGGAATGAATCAACAATGGAATCCGACCCGACAAACGAGATCCGCAACAAGTTTCTCAAGCTGGCTCTTCGCCGCATCGACGGAGAAGAGTACAACAAAGGCATTCAGCATCGGCACTCTGCTGTTGTTGTGAAAGCGGGTCGGGTTCTATCCGTTGGTAGGAACCGACACAAGACCCATCCAGATTCCATAGGCATTAGTAGTGACGGTGAGTTCTTTACCAGAACAATACACGCCGAAATGGATGCGATCCTCAAGGTAAAGAATAAAGATCATTTAAAGGGTGCGACCATTTATGTGGCTCGCAAAGGCAGAAATCAAAAAGCGGGTATGTCGTGCCCCTGTAAGATGTGCCAACGACTCATCAACAAATATGGGCTCAAGAAGGCTGTATTTACCACAGAGCATGGGGTTGGCGTGTTGGAGTTTGACGGAGAGAAGAAATGAAGCGATTACTTATTATCGATGGGCAAAACATGTTCATCCGCAACTATGTCATGTCCCCTCAGTTGGATATTAACGGAAATCCAATTGGGGGACTGACTGGTTTTATGCGCTCTCTTCAGAAAGAAGTACGGCGTGCCAAGCCCGATCGAGTTGTAGTTTGTTGGGAAGGTCCAGGAGGCTCACAGAAGCGCCGGGAGAAAAACAAGAACTATAAACTTGGGCGCAAGGCTCCTCGGCTAAATCGAGAGTATAAGTTTGCCACGCCTGAAGAAGAGCGAGAAAATAAGTATGAACAACTTGTGAGACTGACAGAGTACCTTGAAAGATTGCCAGTCCTTCAACTGTCTTTAGAGAACGTGGAGGCTGATGATATTATTGCGTGGCTTTGTCACTGTAACGAGTACTCAGAGTGGCAAAAGCTCATTATTTCTAATGACAAAGACTTTATTCAATTGTGTGATGATAAGACTGTGTTAGTGCGCCCAGGGAAGAATGAAGAGGTGCTTAATAAGAATAATGTTCTGGAGCAATATAATATCCACCCTCGGAACTTTGCTTGGGCTCGTGCTATCACGGGAGATAAATCTGACAACCTGGAGGGTGTTAAAGGTCTTGGGCTAGCAACAGTAGCCAAAAGATTTTCCTTCCTTTCAGAAAATAAAGACTATGGTCTCCAAGACATTTTGACGCACGCAAAAAATAATAATTCTAAAATCAAGGCTTATCAAAACGTTCTGGACGCCGAAGAAATAATTGCTTCAAATTACGAAATTATGCAGCTATATACCTCTACCATATCGTCACAAGGGGTTCAGAAGCTTAAATATGCGATCAAGAACGACGGGTTTGTACTTAATCGCTCTGAAATTAGAAAAATGCTCCTAAAAGACGGAATTGGTACTCTAAACATAGACGACCTGATGTTAATGTTGAATTCTCATAAAAAATAATGAGGGTTTCTTACATATTTTGTCTTTCTGTGTATAATGAATAAAGATCAAGAGGTGTACAATGTCTGAACATCAAGTTGAAACAGAAACTTTCAGCAAGTTCGGGAAAACATTCCAAGAAAAACTAGTAAAAACAATCCTCTTTGATCGTAATTTTGCGAATCAAATGGAGGAGGTGCTTGACACAAGCTATCTTGAGTTAAAGTACCTACAGGTCTTTGTTGATCTGATGTTCCAGCACAAAAAAGACTATCCACATCCCACTTACGAGGCTATGGTTTCAGTTGTTAGGACTCAGACTGAGGATTATTCTAATAGCATTATTAAACAAGTGATTGACTTCCTGGCTCGTATTAAGAGCAACGCCATTGGCGATGAAGATCAGGAATATATCAAAGAGAAGTCCTTGGACTTCTGTAAGAAGCAAAAGCTCAAAGAGGCAATCCTGAAATCAGTTGGTCTTCTACAGAACCAGAGCTTTGAACAGATTCAAAAAGTAATTAATGACGCTATGAATCTGGGTGCCGACAACAATCATGGGCACGACTACCATAAGGATGTTCTTGATCGCTTTGAACTTAAAATGCGCAATCCAGTCTCAACTGCTTGGGATGAGATTGATAACATCACCAAAGGTGGTCTTGGCAAGCGTGAGCTTGGTGTTGTGGTTGCTCCTACGGGTGCTGGCAAATCCATGGCTTTGGCTCATCTCGGCGCAATGGCGGTAGTAAAAGGAAAGACAGTAGTTCACTATACATTAGAGCTTGCGGATACCGTAGTCGGTCAGCGTTATGACTCTTGTATCACAGGAATCAGGCTTCAGGACCTTATGTCCATGAAGGAATCAATTCTTGGCGTCATTGAGCACATTCCAGGGCAACTGATTATTAAAGAATACCCAACTAAGTCAGCAACTACTAGAACATTAAATATTCATCTTGAAAAGCTCCGACAGAAGGGCATTGAACCAGACATGATTATTGTTGACTACGCTGATCTGCTCAAGCCATCTCCAACGGGCTTCAAGTCTCAAGAACTGCGTCATAGTCTTGGCAACACATACGAAGAGTTGCGAGGCATTGCTCAAACCTGGGACATTCCAGTGTGGACAGCATCCCAGACAAACCGCAGCGGATTGAACGCTGAGGTCATTACAATGGAATCTATTAGTGAAGCATTTAACAAGTGCTTTGTAGCCGATTTTATTTGTTCCATCTCTCGCACGATGGAAGACAAGACCGAGAACAAAGGTCGCATGTTTGTCGCCAAAAACCGTAACGGTATTGACGGCATCGTCTACCCAATGGAGATTGATACTGCCAAGGTACATCTTCGAGTGCTCCCTCCCGACGAGGATTCATCTATTGATGCCGTAGTTATGAAAACGAAAGCAGAACAAGATGAACACTTGCGGCAAAAGTACAAACAATTCAAAGAAGAAAGAAGAAAGCAAGCGCAAGCTAAGCGTGAGGCTTTAGGTCCGCAAACTAACGAACAAGGAATTTAATTAATATGAACAACCCAGACATCTCAACTCAAATCCTATCTGATATCACAGTGTACATGAAGTATGCTCGTTATCTTCCTGAAAAGCAACGCCGTGAAACATGGGAGGAGCTTGTAACCCGCAACTTAGAAATGCACGTTAAGAAGTATCCTCAACTTAAAGGTGAGATTGTTGACAATTATAAGCTTGTGCTAGATAAAAAGGTTCTCCCCTCAATGCGCTCGATGCAGTTTGCGGGCAAGCCTATTGAGATTTCACCCAACCGAGTCTTTAACTGTGCCTACGCACCAATAGATGATTGGCGTGTTTTCGGCGAGATCATGTTTTTGTTGCTCGGCGGAACTGGTGTGGGCTACTCTGTCCAGCAGCATCACGTCGATGAACTGCCCGAAATTAGAAAACCAAATGCTAATCGCACTCGGAGGTATTTAATAAATGATAGTATTGAAGGATGGGCTGATGCCGTCAAATATCTTATTCGCAGCTACTTCTTCGGTGGCTCACGGCTACGATTTGATTATAGCGATATTCGTGCTAAAGGTGCTCGCCTTGTAACCTCTGGCGGCAAAGCCCCAGGACCCCAGCCTCTCAAGGAGTGTCTCGTCAAGGTAGAGGGTGTGCTGTCTGAAAAGGAAGACGGCGATAGGCTGTCAGCCATTGAAGTCCACGACATTGTTTGCCACATTGCCGACGCTGTGTTGGCTGGTGGTATCCGCCGTGCCGCTCTTATCTCTTTGTTCTCCGCAGATGATAACGAGATGATTGCCTGTAAGTCTGGCAACTGGTGGGAGACCAACCCACAGCGTGGACGAGCCAACAACTCTGCTGTACTTTTGCGGCACAAAGTAACAAAAGAATTCTTCCTAGATCTATGGAAGCGTGTTGAAGCATCCAACGCTGGCGAGCCTGGCATCTACCTTTCCAACGACAAGGACTGGGGAACCAACCCATGCTGCGAGATTGGACTACGACCATTCCAGTTTTGTAATCTGACCGAAGTAAATGTCAGCAACATCACAGGACAAAATGATCTTGAAGAGCGAGTCCGAGCAGCGTCTTTTATCGGCACTCTTCAGGCAGGCTATACAGACTTTCATTATCTTCGTCCAGTCTGGCAGCGAACCACAGAGAGAGATGCTCTCATCGGCGTGTCCATGACAGGCATCGCCTCGGGTCGTGTGCTTGGAGATGATATAGACCTCACCGCAGCAGCGCATGTTGTTAAGGAGGAAAACGCTCGTGTCGCTCAATTGATTGGGATTAATAAAGCGGCTCGCACCACCTGTGTTAAGCCAGCCGGAACAACTAGTCTGGCACTCGGTACGTCCAGCGGCATCCACGCTTGGCACAACGACTACTACATTCGTCGTATCCGTGTCGGCAAGAATGAGCCAATCTACTGGCACCTTGCCATTCACCACCCAGAACTGGTAGAGGATGAGTACTTCCGCCCACACGATACAGCCGTCATCTCTGTGCCTCAACGAGCACCCGAGGGTTCTATCCTGCGTGACGAAAGTGCTTTCCAACTTTTGCGGCGGGTAAAGAAGATTACCAAAGAATGGGTCAACCCTGGCAAACGCTCTGGTCAGAACGGGCACAATGTCTCAGCAACTATCTCGTTGCGAGAAAATGAATGGACTGACGCTGGCGAGTGGATGTGGGATAACCGTAACCACTACAATGGATTGTCAGTCCTTCCATATGATGGCGGATCTTATCAACAAGCTCCATTTGAAGATTGTACTAAGGAGCATTATGAAGCCATGCTTTCTAAGTTGGCATCTGTTGATCTTACCAAAATTGTCGAGGAGGATGATAACACTGACCTCAAAGGTGAAGCAGCTTGTGCTGGCGGTGCCTGTGAGATTACTTAAAGTCCTCAAAAAATAGAGTATAATTAGAAAGATGATGGGAGCAAAGATGAAACCTTTAAACCGTAGACTACTTATAGAAGTATTAAACCAAGAGGAGGAGCAGAGCGGAGCTTTCTTTGTGCCCCAAGCGGAAAAGCCACCAGAAGAATATACAGTGGGTCACGTTATTGAGTGCTCCCCTGACTGTCGGCTAGACCTTGCGGGTAAAAAAGTAGTCTTTACCACGTTTGGACTGGAGACAGTTAAATATAATGGTAAAGATTATAGCTTTATTGGGGAAAATCATCTGGTCTGTGTAGAGTAATATGAATATATTTAAGCCGTGGCGAAAATTTCTTTTACAAGAATCTGGTTTCAACCGTATCCGAAACATCTTGTTGGGTAAGGTGGCTTCGGTTGGCACTGTTGGTTTTATGACCGCCGAAAATCCGATGGCTCAAAAGCTATCTAGCAAAGAGAACCGAGAACTTAACAAGAAGTTAATGGCCTGGATGCGTGATCGGGGTTATGGTCCTATTCGTATTCGTGGCAGTTTTGGAAGCAAAGAACGTTCGTTTATGATCCCTAACATCACTCGTGATGATATTGTTGAGGCAGGCAAATACTTCAACCAAGAGTCTGTTATTTGGGGAGAAAAAGACAAAGATAATAAGTTTACCTTTGAATATATTGAAGGTGATGATACTATACAAAAGAGAGACGTGGCGTTGTTTGATGACGAAGTCCAGGCAAGAGAGGATTTTTTCTCTCAAGAGCGTCAATCCGCCGCCCGTAAATTTTTTATTCCTTTCTTTGATGAGCAGTATGAGATGGAGGAGGGGCAGGAGTCTGAGTACGACCTCCCAGAACTTTCAGAGAAACAAAGTACTAAACATAAAGATCTTATTCAAGAAATTAATCGACGTCTAAAGCTTTCTTTGGATGGAATGCGAACCGAGAAGTCTCGCTGGCAACAGCGACAGATCGCTCGCCTGAGACTTCGGGAACTAAAAAAGAAACTATGAACTCGTTTGAACAAAACTTTCGGAAGTTCTTAGCCGAAGCCGAACTAGGACAATATGTGGACGATGGACAGGTCACGTTGTATCACTATACTAAAAATCCATCAGAGTCCTTGGTGCTTGACCCGAATTATAAAAAGAGTCATTACTCTAGCAAAGAATTTGAAGTTGCTCAAACACCTAGGTTGTTTTTTTATACAGATCCTAAACAGCGAGAGACATTCTTCAGGGCAGGTATTCCACTTTTTATTACTAAGGTAGATGCCGGCAGGATCTATGATTTTAAGAACGACCCCGAGGGATACATAGAAAAGAATAGACATCCAGTTTACGGCTTAAGGAAAGGCGAAGAATGGAATACACTATTAGAGGATATTCGTGAGGATTACGACGGAATTTTTTATTCTACTAACAGGTTCGATGTGGTGGCTTGGTTTCAGCCCATCGAAGTTAACAAGGTTTCCCAAGAGGAACAAGCTCGCCTAGAAAACGAGTAGAAAGGCAAACAGATGAGATTTGATAACGATTCATACAGCATTGAGGTCGGCACCTTTGTTATGAACAACCACCACGGGTTGTTAAGAATGGGTATTGTGGAGGATATGCGTATCGATGAAAATGGCTGGGCTATGTATAAAGTAAACTTTCTAGAAGATGAAATATATCAGCGCAACAAAACGTTTCATAGCGAGATCTCTGGCAAAGACGAATTTCAGTACGAGCACAGAAGGGATCAGCTTGTTAAAGTAAACCCTCAGTGGTTACAGAATGTTGTAAATGCCTATGAGGAAATTAAAGATGTCTGAAGAAAGTAAAACAACAGAAGCAGTTGCTGATGATTTAATACCCAAGCCACCACCTAAGTTGGCTCCAAGAGGGATTACTAGTTTCACAGTGTACCGTCAGCACGACGAGACAGGGGTCTCCGGCGACGGCGTAGTCATTGAAGGCGTTGTCATGGCGACAGGACAGTGTGTTGTTCACTGGCTTTATCCACCACCCCGTGGCGGTATTGCGATCTTTGATAGCATGAGTGACTTTGTAAAGGTTCATATCGAGCCTCATCCAGCCAACCAAACTATTATTACCTATCAAGATGGAACAAAAGATATGTATGGTGATAAGGCAGAAGAGGAAAATAAAAAGGAAGAATAAATGAGTATTCCACACGAAGAAAAGAGAATGGTAGCAGTCCTGATGAACCCCTCGGAGGGTGGTATGTTTAATAATGGACTACACCAGAATGGTTATTTCTTGTATCGTCTCCTACAGAAAATACCCAATGTCCACCCTTTTCTGTCGGCTCCAGATTCTTTTATCCCCAAAGAGAATCAGGACGTTGATAATCTTCTGCAGTGCTTTGGGGTACCAGTGGTGCCTATGAGTTTCTTTCGAGAAAAGTACCGCTGTGATGTAATGATTTGCGCTTCTTTTGCTGTGGAACCTGAGGACGCTCTTCCCTATAAAGAGAATGGGACTAAATTTGTAGCCCCTATTTGGGGGCATAAATATGCGATGAATACCGAGACTGCGGTTTTTGGCAGAATGGTTCCGAAGGAAAAAGATCCCAACAGGAATTTTGCTGCCCAGGGACTTCTTCGAAGAAACCCAGGCATCTTAGATGCTTTGTGGATCTCCCCTCATTTTACATGGACTAAGCAATATATTGCCAGCACCTATAATATGCCTTTAGGAAAAACTTTTACTGCTCCTTACATTTGGGACAGTGAATTAGCAGATATAGGTATGAAGGCTGAACCTAAATTTAAAACAGGAGAGTTTACTCCTTATTATAGGGTTGGCGACGCTACGAACAAAAACATTTATACACTGGAGCCTAATATAAATGTAGTTAAAACAGGCCTAGTTCCTTTTACTATTGCTAATCATTTACACAAGGAAAGTCCTGATCATTTTAATCATTGTTATATGTTTGGGGGAAAGATGTGGGAACATAACCCTCACATGATAGACTTGATTAATAATTCTTCCTTTTCTAATGGAGCGGGCGGCACAAACAACATTAGTTTTGAGTACAGAACAAAGCTACCAGCAGTTTTTACCATGGCTAAAGTTCAACTAGCTCACCATTGGAACTTGGGATTGAATTATACTTATTTAGAAGCTGCGCACTATCATCATCCTATCGTTCATAACTCTGAATTCATGAAAGATATGGGATATTATTACAGAGGCGCAGCGGTAATCGATGCGGCATCACAGCTAAGCATGGCTCTCCGACACGAGGAACGTCAGGACCTTGATGAATATAACGCTCATTGTGATGAGGTTGTTCATAGGTTTGGTATTAATAACGAACAAAATATCCGAGGCTATTCAACTTTGATTGAAAATCTTTTCACTGGAGAAAGCCCTCGGTTGCCTGATTATATTGAGGATTTAGAGAGTGACCTGGCATATGGTGGAGGATATTTTTCTCCTTCTCACCTTCCTTCCTCCTATCTACTCTAATCGGATTACCCTGTTACGGCAGGTGGTTGAGCAGGGAGATGGTGCCCTGCTCATTTTTTTCTTGAACAATCTCAAAACTAGTCTATAATAAACATATAGAAGAGGAGAGAGAAATGAAAGTCGGAGATCTTGTTAACTTCACAGATCGCAGCCACAGCCTTTATCGCAAATACTCTAAAGGTCCAGGCATCATCGTAGACATTGACTACATCGCTAAATACAACCGAATGTCCCGACACAAATACCTTGGGGCAAAGGTTACAGTCCAGTTCCCAGGACTAGACAAACCATCAGTCGTTACAGAATATTCACTACAAGCAATCTAAAGAAAGGTTTTAGATGACCAACCGAATTGAAAGCAAAATTCCTTTTGTGGGATTACACGCCCACTCAGGGCTATCTCCGTTTGACGGGCTGGGGATGCCTGGCGAGCATATGGACTTCGCCTATGAAAACGGAATGAACGCCCACGCTCTCACCGACCACGGGCATATGAACGGACTGTCGTTTCAGGTC
>Ga0209645_1000662_pt1 | contig 17696 bp, 13 predicted proteins | sample ETNvirenome_6_30_FD_184070 | JGI IMG/M metagenome (GOLD analysis project Ga0209645, IMG submission 184070) | Marine viral communities from the Pacific Ocean - ETNP_6_30 (SPAdes) (version 2) | ecosystem: Environmental > Aquatic > Marine > Oceanic | place: Pacific Ocean | collected 2013-06-19
TAGTAAAGACCCAGTAGAATACTTTTATATGCAAGCTGACTACTGGAAATGGTATGACACCTTTGAAGATGTTGCAGCATTTGAAGAGTTTATACTTGACGATGATAAAAGATTCTTAACCTGTTTAGGTGAAGATGGTGCGCATCATACTAACTATGGTGATAGTACAATGCATGACATATATGTAGTGTCATCATTAGCTGTAGAAGGTGATATTAAATGGCAACATAAACGTGACAATGAACGTTGGAATAAAGTATGATTATCTTATCAGTTTGGGAATGGGTACTTAATATATTTTTACTAAGTACATCTACACTTGTGTTTGTTATTAGTCTCTATGCACTAGTATTATTATTTTATCTAATTTATGATATAATTACTAGTGTGTTACAAAAGAAGGGTGCAGCTTAATTGCTGCACCTCTTTTTTTTATTTAGGAAAGAACGAACCCTCTCTATAAATATTGTCTGGTAGCCAACCTTCTCCTCTTTTCATCCAAGGTATATTTTCTTTCAACCAGCCACGAACATTTCTTATAGCTTTTTGAGCTGGTTTAGGAGGTAATTGTCCATGTTGTCTAAAATATTGTGCATCAGGACTATTATCTGCATATTTATATAATTGATTATCTAAACTATCTAATAAAGATTGAGGCATTCTACTAGTATCTTCATAATATTTATCATAAAAAGTTTGTGTAGTATATGGATGTAAACCTTTTTCATGTACATCTTTATACTGCTCTAATCCTGCCTCTTTCCCATATTCTCTTTGATAACCTCTTAAAGTCTTAACACCACCTACACCTAAAGCACTTCCTATTTTTGTTCTACCAAATTTTTGCAATTTTTCATCTTTTGGATTTAAATAATCCCAAGGAATTCCACCATCTACATAATTGTGATGACCATAAGCATGAGCTGGTTCATGCAAAAATGTATGAGCTTTAGCTCTTGGTGATAAAAATATATCATCTGGATGCTGACTATCTGCTCTTGTAGTTCGTGGAAAATAAAAACCTAAACTAGAACCTTGATATTGAGAACCATCTATTCTTCTATAGGTACTATCAGGCATACCTCCATACATATTAATAGCTTGAGTATCTAACAAATTTTGTATATCTGATGCTCTTTGTGGCTTATTCATTTTTTCTTGAAATTTATCAAAGTTTTCTTTTGGAAAATAAGACCAAGCCCTAGAAACAAAATTAGGATCTAACCTATGATATTGTCTTTGAAGAGGAGTTAACTCTTCGTTCATTTTTCTATTATGTGAATGTCCACTTGCCATACTATTCTCCTAATGTAGCATCTATAAATGCTTGCTGTTGATTACGTTTTTCTGAACGTTTAATTCTACTTTTTATTTGATTAACAGGTATTCTTAATGTTATTTCACCAACTCTTTCTGGACTTTCAACAAGTTGTTTAATCTGTCTAATACCTCTACCAAATGGAAACATTGTATATGCTGTATAATTTGCAAACTTTTCTGTTTCACCATTTAACAATTCCCATGCTGAATCTGGTATTCTAGCTATAGGAGGTTTTAATAATTGCAGAGGTCCAAGTTTACTACCCCAAAATGCAGCATCTCTTTCTCTTTTATCACCATACAACAAATCGCCCATTGCTTGAAAATAATCTAATGGTGGAGATAATGCTGTATCAAATACACTAAACATAAAAGCACTTGCTAATGCAAATAGAAATAAATCTATTGTATACATACGCTCAAAACGCTCATATGATTCTGTTCCTTTTTTAAATCCATATAGCTCAGCTTGCCTATAAAATTCTTTTCTAACTCTTATAGAATTAAAAACAAACAACTTAAATCTTGATAATACTTTACCTAATGATGTACCCATAGGAAAGTTTCTAAATGCATTGTTATATAAAAACTGACTTAACTCAATACCTCTTTGACCCATATCAAAAACAAAATCATCTGCTAAAGTTAAATCCCTACCTGCTTCGCCAAACTTTTCTATAGCTTGATGACTATGTGCTATCATAGCATTTAATCTGTTAATTCTTTCACTATTCTGCATAATAAAAGAACCATAGTCTACCATAACATCATATACTTTATATTTTCTAGCTACATCTTTTACACTAGGAACATTAGGGTCTTTTCTGCCTTTAATGGCTCTAATCATTTCGTTAGAAAAATCTCTTATATTTACACCAGCATTCTGTAAACTTTTTCTTAAATTAGTATTTACTTCAAATTCATTCTGTATAAAACCATCAATCACACCTTTTTCTTCATAGTACTTTAATATATCTGCTCTATTTTTTACAGGTTGTCCATTTGCAAGTTTAACAACATATTCACCTTTGCTATTTTGTAACAATACTTTTTTAGTTCTCTCAGGCATAAAAGCAGCAAGAAAGTTTTTAGTACCAGCTGTCCCAGCTGTCATCATGCTACCACTAAATATATTAGTAGACCATGTTCCAGTATTAGCTAACAAACTCATTAATTGATATTGCGCTTCTAATCTTCCAATGTCATGTATTTTACGACTAAAATATTCTTTTCTTAATTTAGCATCTTTAGGAGCAGAGTTAATAAAAGGTACTGCACCTTTAAATTTAGATTGAAATAATTTCTCAAAACCCTTTACAACTTGTTCATCAGATACTAAATAAAATAAATTTAATTTATCTTTTAATTTTAAGGGATCTGTTCCACTAGTCATAGATTCAGAAAAATATGTTTGGTGTCCTAATATTCTTTGTAAATATAATTTAGTAAAATCTGCCCATACTTGTATTGGACTACTATAATTACTACCAACAAGATTACTTAATTCTTTATCACTTGGTTTATAATCTCTCATCCTATACATCATATTATCTATTTCGTAATTACCTACGATTTGTGATGCATTTTTATAATATCCTCTTATAACCATATCAAGATACTGTGTAAGCACATCTGGACTTTTATCATATCCTGGCATGTCTGTTTCTCTAGAATGTAATACAGATGCTAAACTACCTGCTTCAGACATTGTTACATCTAAATCTTTTTCTGTTATTACAGATGATTCAATAATTTCTTCTACAGAAAATAACTCTTGTATGTTTTCTACTTTTAATTGCTGTTTAGTTAAATATGTGTCTCTTGCTAACAAAGCTTCTTCTTCACTTTTACCAGATGCTTTAGCTTGGGCATATACTCTATTAGCTTTATCATTTAACCACTTTAACATTACTTGTTGTGCTTTTTCTGTAGCACCAAAATTAATGTGAGGCATGTATGTTTTAGAATCTAATTGCCCTATACCTTTTAATTTAGACCTAACTTTTAATCTATATTTTTTTTCGTTTTTTAAAGGGGATTTAGAGTCACGCTTAAGTTGTATTACTCTTTCAATAATACGCTCTTTTTGATACCTTTTTAAGCCATCTACGCCTATTGTATTAATAACTCTAGGCAAGTCAATGTTCTTATCTATAACAGTTTTTCTAAAATGCTTTAAATCCATAGAACCATCTTTGTTCCATCTCATATATTCATTTAATTTGCCACCTGTTTTATTATACCAAGAATTAAAATCACTATCTAAAACCCATACACCTTCTGCATCAGATACTTTATTATTACTTAAATCTTTTGTATATATCCATTTGTCACCTACTTTTTCAAAGAATGTCGTTAACTTAGCATTAGCTTCTTCAACAAGACTTAACATTTTTTTATCAGTAGGTCTTATACCATCTTCTCTGAATTTATAAATTGCTTCCATTAAATTATTTTTTTCTTTTACACTTAATGGACTCATTAAATTGTCAAAATCTCTATATAAACCTTTAGAACTTTTTTCAAAATCAATATCAGTATTAGTATTTCTTTCAATTTTATCGTGATACCTCATAATCCTACCAATAGGACTCGTAAAAGTATATACTTGTTTATTTACAAAACCATCTTTAGTAAGAACAGGAGCATAATACTGAGGATATTTATTAATCATACCCATAACTGCCATAGTTTCATCTAAATAACGAGGATCTAGTATATAATGTTTTCTTTTTATAGACATATCCCCATCAACATTTTGCAATCCTTTAAAGTATTTATTAATAGCATAAATGTCTTCTATAGTCATAGTAGTTGAATCTCTAGGTATTACATTCCCAGATAGATTAGAAGTAAAATTTATAAACCAAGCATCAAATTCATCTTTTATATATGGATTATTTCTTAAAAATGTTTGAAACTGTTTTACTTGTTTAAAATCTTCCTTAGACTTTGCTGACTTAGTTAATGAATCTGACATTAAATATTCTTGCATAGTTTTTAATGGTTGTTCATTAATATCACTAAACATTGCAAACTTTGGTTTATCTATATTTAAAGTCAAATCTTTTATTTCTACATCTTGTAGTCTAAATCCTAAGTCATTTATATTTTTATAATAACTAGCTTTTAAATCAAATGGAATAGCTTGAGAAGCATGTATAGCTTTATAAAAATTATTTTTAAAATACTTATTATTGTTTTTAGGTATACCTGTAATAGGACTTAACAATAAATTATAATAATAATTCAATAAACTATCAGGACTAATTCCATATTTCCTAGCTAATGAGTTTAATTTATTAGAAGTGTTTATAATCTCACTATCTATAATGCTTTGGTCAATAAACTTGTCTTCTCCAGAAGATTCAACAATCATTGTCTTTAATTTTTTATTTTCTTCATTTAATCTAGGTATTAATTCTTTTATAATATTACCTTTAATACCACGCTCTGCTAATGCTTGATGTATATCTAAAAAATCATTAGTTAATGTTTCAAGAGAAACTATGTTACCATAAGACTTACCTATAAAATCCATTATAGCTCCATAGTCTTTATCCATTATCTTAACTTTTAAATGATTTTGAGCCAGTATATCTGTTTGATTTCCCAGTATTTCTAAATTCTGCTCTATCCATTCCATCATTTGTTCTGTTTTTAAACCTGTAAGTTTATTATTACTAATTTTTACAGGTAAAAACTCTAATATGTCACGATAATTTTGTCTTATATTAGTAAAACTAAGATTATTTACATTAATACCCATCTCGTACATTTTTTGTACAATTTTAATATTTGGATTATCTACATTAGGATTCATTATAGTTTTATCATTTATAAACTCTACTGTATGACCTAAATCAAATAAATCATACAACTCAGATACTTTATAAGGATTTATTCTATATGCAGCGTTAGCACTTTCATCAGCTAATCTAATTACATTAAATAATTTATCTTTATCATCTCTTACAATACCACGCTGACCAACTGCTAAACCAATCTCATCTATAAAAGACTTGTCTACTTTTATTTTACCTAACTCACCCTCACCTAAAAATCCTATAGAACTATCACTACCACCTAATATTTTCATTCTAGATTGATTTACTTTTAATATTCTTTTAGAATCTTCTATAGCACCTAATATTGTATTATGTCCAAATCTAGAAACTTGACCATAGCCTGCATTCTTACCTTCACCAAAGTTAGATGCAATAAGATTGCCATTACTATCTGTAATTTGTAACTCAAATAAAGAATTAAATAATAGTTTTCTAAATTCTGTATAAGGTATAATAGTAGGGTCTGAACTAGCATCAGCACTAGAGTTAACAATCAATGTACTTAAATCTTTAAATACTTTATATCTATCATAGCCATATAATTTATCAGACTTTAAAACAATATTAGCTGTATAAGATTGTGGTTCTAAAGCATTAGGTGCATATACACTCCTAGCAGGTAGTTTAAAATCAAAACTAAATGAGCCTCCATTTTTATTTATAAAATCATGCCACCCTTGCATAGTTATCTTACCAGATAAACCAAGCCCTAAACCATCTTTACCACTTACAGATTTTTTAGCAACTTCCATTCTATGTGCTGGACTATATTTATATATACCTAAAGCAAGATCTCTAGAACTATTATAATCTGCATCACCTTGCTTTTTATTATAGCCCATATATGCATCTAAATTAGCATTCATACTTGAGTCTTTAAATAAACTTTGTATTGTATCTAAATACTCAGGGTCATTTTCCCAATGTTTTCTTTCAAACGCTATTTCTGGTCTAGAGTATACATTTAATAACTCTGGATTAATTCCTTGAAATATTTTAACTGAATCTGAATCTTTGTCTGCACCACCTTCATACATATTATCTGTGTGGTGAGTAAATGCCCCAACACCTCTTTGATTAGTAAAGCCTCTGAAACGTAATACCCTGATACCTGACTGACTGTCTGCAGGTACACGAACAACGAGAAAGTTAAAAACTTTGTCCCAGTCTTTAATCTTGTCAGGGGAAAAGTTCCCAGTATATTGCATCCAAGCTTCGCCCAAAGTGACTCGCTTGTTGACATCTTCCATAGTAGCTTTGCTGTTAGTTTTTTGTAAAGCATTTAATTTTCCTTGGTATATAGCTTCTAAATCTTCTTTTGGTATATATTCAGTATTAACTTGTATTTTTTTTGCATAGTTATCTAAATATATCTCTCCCTCTCTTATGTTTCTTGTTTTCTTTGCTGGGTCTATATCTACTGCATGCATCATATCACCAGTAAATGCCTTAAGCCAAGATTTACCTGCTGATGGTATAAACGGATTAATAAACCTTTTTACAAGATACTTTCTTAAAGAGTTATGGTAATTGTCTTTAAATAAAGTATTTCTTGTAACGTATGTGCCTCTCATAGCTTCATTAATCATTTGATTAGACTCATGGAAATATCTATAGTCTGTATCGCTATCAAATTCAAACTCTTCTTCTAATGCACCTTCCCTATCTAATTTATGTAGCTTGTCTAAAAATAAATAAGCTAAATCTCTTGTTTCTGCTGTAGGCTCTTGCAATACAAATTCTTTTACAAAATCTATTGGTAATTCAAATATACCTACATCATTAGACAATATTATATCTGATAAACTTTTTATATCATTATCTACTCTATATTTTTCAACAGCTTCTATTGCTGTTTGACTTCCTTTTAAACTAGGCTCTATAAAACTATCGTAATATAAATCAGCAAAGTTTAAAAAATTATAATCACTAGATGTGTTAAAGTTTTGCAACGGAGCAGTTGCACCACTTACAGCTTTTACAGGGTCTTCGTATGTACCTGTATTAATACGCATTGCGTTCATAGGTAATTCATATATAGCAACATCTGTATTAGTAAGCTTCATAGGTTCTAATTTTTTCTGATTAGGGTCACCTACTTCTAATACATTAGATTGCAATGAACCTCTTAATTTTGCAGAGCTATCAAAAATAACAAAGTCTACATCATTATCCATCATCCATTTATTCCAATTTTTATCAGCTCTCTGTAATAGTGATTTAGTTAACAATGCGCTGTTACCTATTTGTCCTGCAAACACAGGTTTTAAATGCCCTGCTTGTGGATGAAATCCATATGCTTTAACTGCATCATCAAATACTGCATGTCTAGCTATAAGTCCACCATCTGTATCACTATTACCTGTAGTATCTATATCATTAACAATCATAAGTCTCATCATACCTGATGGTCTACTATTTGCAAAACTTAATGCACTAGCTTCTGCAGACCTATCTGCATATAATTGCATACGTTTATTGTAATCTGCTACAGATTTACCATAACCTTTATTTAATAATAAATGTATATTAGAAAGATCTGTAGGATTTTGTTCTGATATAAAATTGTTTAAAATAGCATCGTGTAAAACATTAGATATAAATTTACGTTGGAATAAAGCAGCAACTTCTGCTTTGCTTTCTTCTGGCATTCCTGATTCACCAAAATCTTTTAATAACATATCATTATAAAATGACTCCATTAAATCTCTATCACTATTTACACTTAATAAATCTAATATATTATCTTTAGTATAAGTTATTCCACCAAAGTTGTCTATTAAAGGTGCAGCTATACCAGCTGTTTTATCTTTTATACCACTATATAAATACATACCTTGAGCTTCTAAACCTTTGTCTATGTCAAATCTATTAGCTTTATCCATTTCATAAACTACTTCGCCCATTTCATTACGTTGGTCAAAAAGCTTATGCATTTTGCCTTGAGAATCTTCAAAGTGAGTAATCATTTTAAATTGACCTTGACCACCTAACCATAGTTTATTAATAGGTAAATTGTAATATGATTCTCCTATTGACACACCATTCATTTCTTGATTCTTAACTTCTGATACGTCTACAAGACCACTAGGTTGTTGTTTTAAATACAATACACTTTGTACAGGTGTAGTATCGTGATACCATTTCTTTTTTAATTTGGCTTCATATTTATTATATATATTATCACCAAGTAAATTTTTCATTCCCTCTGCAAAAACTTCTATTTCTCTAACTCCACTTTCAGAGTTATAACTTTTTCTTGTTACATCAGAAATAGAATCTTGCAATGACTCTACTGATGGATATTTATCAGTAACATCATTAAATATTATTTTTGTTAAATCTTTAACTTCAGAACTAGGCTTAATAATAGCACTATCAGTAGTATCTACTTTTTCATCGTTAGGTATATCTTTATTTACTACTACTACTTTTTTAAATTCATCTAATACATCTCTTGTATACAATAAATCTGCAACTTCACTATATCTATCTTTTAATAATCTTTGGTCACCTAGTGGGTCTGAGCCATCTCCAAACCTAGGATTCTTTTCACTTAATCTTTTTATTGCTTCTTGTTCGTGATTTGTTTCTGGATAATTTCTTCTTAACCAATTTAAAGCTTCTCCAGCAGCACCACCAACACCACTACCAAACTCTGCTTCGCCAATATCTTGAGATATAGGAGCATCATATAATATATAATCTTGTGCTTTTTTATCTAACTTATTAAAATCTTCTGACCTTTTAGGATTAAAAACATCTCGTATGTCTCTATTGTATGTATCATTTTTTGTATACCATTTAGATGCTTCTTTTTCAAAAGCAGGTCTTGTATTGTAACCAAAAAATCCACCTAATAAATAATTATATATTTGTTGCTCTGCTGGCTCTTCTCTTAAAGTACTAGGTAATCCCATAAAAGCAGATGCTACAGTAGCTCTTAATAATTTATTAGCTTTATCTACTTGCTCTGGAGTACCTTTATATAAATTACCTACAGATACAAAATTACCAATACCACCAAATGCTCCACCTGCTATAGCTCCACCAACAAATGCATCAGCCATTTCGTCTTGACCTTTCCATATACTACTAACAGCACTAGCAGCACCAAGTCCTAAACCTTCTTCTATAATTTGCCTTTGAGCAGAACCAGCTCTTAAATGATAAGCTACATCTCCACCTATATTATCTATTAATTTACCTACATCTTTTTTAACCATTCTAGATGCAACCATAGGTAAAGATACTTTATCTAATAAATTTATACCTGCATCTACTGCCCTATATAATCTAGAACCACTATATCTAGCAAATAAAGATAATGGTGCTTTCATTATACTAGGAGCAAATCCAGCTAAATGTCCTAATTGCCTAAAGATTGCCTCACCTGTAGTACGAGGTTCTTTAGGAATTAAATCCATTGTAGTTAAACCTTCAATAAACCCAGCTTGAGCTTGTTGAAAAGCTCTTCTTAAACTAAAATTACCTTCTAGTCTTTTAAAGTTTATTTGATTCTGTTCTGCTAACTTTTCCAGTTCATCTAACTGGTCATCGTTAAACATGTCTGGGTTAGCACGATAAGTATTTATAAGGTTTTGTACTTTTAAACCTTCGTAATAATTAGACAATTAATATGTTCCTTCGTAATCACCAGCTTTTTTAGAAGCTTGTACTTGTAAATATGGTAATAATCCCATTATTAAATAACTAGGTAGACCTGCAAATGGTCTAGCTAATGCTAGTAATTTAGATGCTCTACTCATTTTACCAAAAGCTTTTGTGTTTTTAATTAACCTAGCTCCTCTTCTACTAGCATCTATTTCTTCAGCTATCATAGGTAAAGAAGTTGCTAAATTTATATTAGCAGCAGTAGATGCTACTTCTTCATTAGGAGCCAACATAGCTAATAAAGATGCTGGATTAACTTGTGTTGCAACTCTAGAAGCCATCATAACAGGTTTAAACTTTCTATAAGTTGGATTTCTATACTGCTCTGCATGTCCTAATTCATGAGCAGCAAATCCATAACCACCTTTAGCAAATGATGCTCTATTTTCCCTTGGATTATATGCATTCATATTGCCTTCCATCATATCCTCAAAAGGATTTCCAGAACTTGTATATTGATTTATTTTTAAACGAGGATCTTGTGCTTTTGCATTTCTAGCTAATTCACTTGTAAATGATTCATCATAACCACTTAAACGATTCTGCATTAAAACATTTAATAAATTGCCACCAATTCCAGTAGCATATATAGGTAATTGTGTACCTAATCTATCAGTAAAGCCATGCCCTTGATGTTCTTGTTCATGCATTAATAGCCTCTCATCATTTGCTGTTGTTGCATTTGCTCTAACATCTCTTGCGTTTCTCTATCTTCAGATTGTAACATACTAGCAAGAAGTGCGCCACCACCACCTATTTGTAATATAGCTTCATTATCTTTGTAAAAATCTTTAGCTTTTTTACCTATATCTCTCATTCTATCTTTAAATCCACCACCACTAGAATATTGTCTAAAAGTTTGAGGGAAAGGTAGACCACTTACAGCTCCTACATTTTGACCTGCCATACTCATCTTTTGTCTTAATCTTCTTATTGCATCAATACCTTTACCAGCATTTGTTATACCTTTGTACAAACCAATACCACCTAATCCTAAACCAGCTATTGAACCAAAACCACTTGCTAAAGCATCAATAGCAGTTTGTCCATATACAGATGAACCTCTTGAACTAGGTTTTAAAGAGTTTGGTAGCAATCCAAATGTTGCTGTATTGCCTAAAGAAAACAATAAGTTTCCTAATGGATTAGATTCTCTTTCAAATCTATTGCCTGTACGAGAAGCTAACATTGCAATTACTTCTGCTTCCTTATCATTATACTTAGCAGGATTTCTATTATAATCCTCAATAAGCATTCTTACTTTTCTATAATCCATTTTATTATCCTATTTAATTGTAATTTTTGGTTGATTGCCAAATGTATAACCTGACCCACCAAATTGATTAAAATACTGCTGTCTTAATGCAGGGTCATTTGCACGAGGGTTATATATAGGTTCATATATTTGAGGTGCGCCACCTGTTATTTCTGTAAACTCTCTTCTAAGGTCTTCATCACTTTTCATTATATTGTTATACATATATTCACTTAATGATAATGCATCAGGTGTAGGGTCTGAACCATAACCAAAGTTATATAAAGCTTGTCTTCCTACATTAGAAAGCATGCCAGGAAATGTCATATTGCCTAATAAATTCATAAAACTTACGTTTTTAAAACTAGTTTGACTATCTATAAAAGCATCTTCATTACGTTTATACTCTTCAAAATTTTCCTGTGTTTTTTTCATTGTTTTTAAACCTTCAGCTAATTGTTTATTAGCTTCTCTGTCTAATTCTTGGTCTTTATCAAGTTTTTTATCACGCTCTATAGCATACTGAAACTGTCTTTCTCTAGCATCTGCTTCTGCCATTCTAGCTTTATAATTTAAATCTTGACTTCTTTTTCTCATTACAGCATCTAGTAAATTTCCAGATCCCTCTGAACTATACCCTGTAAATCTTTGTTGCATTTGTGGTACTATCATTATGCTGGTCTCCCCATACTTAACCCAGCTCCTGCTAGATTAAATAAATTATTAGTTAAGTTATTACTATAAGATGCTTGTGCATTTTGATTTTGTACTTGTTGATTATAAGCAGCAGTTCTTAAATACTGATTATAAGTGTTCATGTTTTGTGCATTAAACTGTTGATTTTGTAACATCCTAGCATCTTGCTGACCTGCTAAAGTTCCAGCTTGTCCAAAAGCATTTAATGCCATGTTACCAAACTGTTGACCTAATTGTGTACTTTGATTCATAATTCCTTGCTGTCCCCTAGCAAACGCATCTCCAGCATTTGCGTTAGCAACAGCATCATAAGCTCCACTTAATCCTGTCATTCCTCTAGCAGCCATTGCTGCATTCATATTATTTATTGTTTGACTAGCTGTATCTCCAACATTTCTTCTTAACATCTGAAATTGTCTTTGATTAAAACTACCCATAGGATTTAGCATATTTCTATATGCTGAACTAAACTCACCACCTAGTCCTGACATCCTATTCATATTTTGTGTCATTGCTTGGTTTGGATTATATTGCGCTTGTTGCATATCAAAACTAAAGTCTTGATTTATATTTTTAGGTTTATTTTTTGCTGAATTATATAAACCTCCTATAGCGCCTAATGCTCCAACTCCAAGACCAATTGCTCCTAATAAACCCATACTACTTGCTCCTGTTCCAATTGCTTCTACTGCTGGTAATGATATAGGGTTGTTAAAACCACCTCTTATTACATTACCTGTTGCTGATGCATCTGGTAAACTTAATAATGCACCTTTGTTATTGGCTGGCATTAATCGTTATTTAATGTTAAAGAAGTACTAGCCCAACCTTCACTAGTACGCCCTTCTATTTTATAAGAGGTTCCATTATCTGACCTAACAACTCTTATATCACCTTCCTTACCAGAAGATTCTTCTGCTGTAGTAATAGTCTCTCTACTATTTACAGCATCTATTAATTCATTTAAATCATCATAGATTTTATCTATAACTCTTTGCATGTTTTTATCATTAATTCTTTGTGACCTTTTTTTACTTATCATGTCATTGCCCTTACAGGTCTTTTTCTTCTGTATATTATTCTTAATGAATTAACAGAAGAACTAGTATCATTAACTGATTCTATTTTAAGTTGTATATCTCTACCTGTAATAGGTGTAGATAACGTAGCAAATGTTTCATTATTTTCTTGCGCATTTACTTGTGTTGATACTGAGCTACCATCTTCAGATACTACGCCTACTTCAAAAAACTTTTTATCTACAGTACTTTGACCCATTGTAAATTTTTTACTATACCATGTAAATTTATTTACTCTCGTATCGCTATGTGGGTTAAATGGTTGCATTAGACCAGACTCACTATCTGATGTAAACACTTCACCTTTTTTACCATTTATTGCACCATGTACTATTAATGAAGTAGTAGCACCAGAACCATGTAATCTAAACCAAGTATCCCATCTACCTTTAGGTACTGTATAAACATTAGTATAGCATTTATAAGATGTAACGCCAAGTGATTCTACTTCTGTAGTAAAAAATATATAAAATGATTTTCTATAATAATCATATGCCATTACTCTTTCGCCAACATATTCTGTTGATGAAAATTGAACTAATTTATCTATAGATGTTTGTTGTTGAAAAAAACTTGTATATTGATAATTAGATTTTATTCTAGCACCTATATCTAAAAATCCTTGTCCATTGTGCAAATAAACACTATTGTTATCCATTACACATAAACCTACATCAGAAGACTTAACTAAATTTTGATGTATACATCCTACACCTTCTATTGTATCTTCTATATATAATCCATCTGGATTAACTATATAACAATTAGCTTCAGAAAATACAAAGATCCTTCCATTAAATGCTTCTAAAGCTGTAGGTTTCTCAGGTAAAATTAAACTATCTCTTATAAAATTAAATTGGTCATAATTAAATGGTCTAGATTTAAATAAATAATAACTAGCATCTTCTATATCAGGATGTTCACAATCAGCAATATATAAAAAATTATTTATCTTTGTACTTAATCCATATTTAGGTAAGGTATATTTTATAGCTTGTGATATTCCTGTCCTAGCTTCATAAGATGAATAACTAGCACCATCATCTACTATACTTTTTTCATAAAAATTACCCCAGTCAGGATTACTAGTATCTGAATCAATTAATCCCCAACCTGTTTTTATAGATATACTTTCAACTAATCTAAAAAATTCTGTTGGCTGAGTAGAACTACCTGTAGCATCTGACCTATATAAATTTATATGAGTAACTCGTTTACTTAATGCATTAGGAAATATATTTAACGTAACATTTAAACTAGTAGCACTAAAATCTTGATAAGCAAATCTAGTCCAATCAGATAAAGGTGACTCTTGATAACCATCATATGTAAATGATGTAGCATAAAATAAATCATTAGCAGTAGGTTGTAAACTGCCTGCTACACTAGCATTATTAGATATTGCTATAGCAACTTCACCTTCTAATTTTTTTACAAGATTACCAGATGTACCTGCTGTCCACCTTACTCTATTTAATCCAGAAAATATGTTAAATGTGCCAGAAATTTCAGTTGAAACACCTTCTTCTACATCTATATCTGTGCCAGCTCCAATCCTACCAATCCCTCCAGCTGTACTAGAATTACTATCATTATATGCTATTTTAGTTAATTGCCATATAGAAGTTGTTGAACTAGAGTTACCTAATGCAGTTATTACAAGTTTACTACTACCATCATTTTGTTTTGCTTGATAAACATTATTATAAGTCTCATCAAATGCTGAACTAAAAGGTAAAACATCACCATCACTAGAATCTCCTAATGTTTCACCAGCAGTTAAATCATCTTTAACTATCATAATAAACCATCGTATTCTACCTTTTACACTATTAGCATCGTTAGTTGAACCATCCCAACCAATAAAATCTGTAGATACACCACTCTTATACCATCTTATATAATGTGCGCTATTAGCTGAATGTACAGGTCTTACAAATAAACCCATATAGCTATTACTTCCTGTTACCTTTATTAAAGGTAGTCTAGGCATAGACATATCAGTTTCTGATGTAGTACCAACAACATTACCTGTAGAAGTTACTCCTACCCATTGTCCCTGTGCTAAAGAACCAAAATCATCAGTACCCCTATAAGGACTTCTATTAGTGACACTAACAGATGCTGAGCTAGTTGTTAAATTACTTACAGATACATTCCAAAAATAATTATCACTAGTGTGTTCCATATCGCCAGCAGCTAACCATAAAGTGTTTCCTTGCTGTTCTATATCAGTAACATTAGTATCATTTGTAAAACTATTTAATGGTCTACTACTTATAGCATCCATTACATCTGTATCTACTTTTATAATTACTAAGTTACTACTAACTTCATCTGCTACCCATATATTACCATCACTTGCTAATCCAATTGCTCGTATTTTTGTAAAATAATACTGAGATCTTTTGTCAACTGTTCCATCTGTAACATTAAATTTATATAAATAATTATCATTTAATTTATGTCCATATACATAACTATTATCTGAGTTAGCTATAATTTTATGCATTACTGGAAATGGATTAGGATTTTTTAATTCAGCATCACTCATTTGTAATCCACTAGGAGCTGCACCATTAAACTGACCATGTGGTATAACACCTACCCATTTTGGTGCTTTAGTTTTACCTAAACCTATATGTACTTCTTTATTGTTTACTTGCATAGCAGGTATGTCACCACTACCACCAAATGAACCATCTTCAATTGATGATAATGCAGGTGACCCATATATATCGTCTACTTTCATCATATCACCATCAGACCTGTCTACAAATACTAATCTATGAGTCCCCTCATCATTAATAATAGCCATACTATTAGCATCTACATTAGCCATTATTGGCGTAGCATCTTCATGTATAGCTCTTAATGAACCATCCTGTCCATATGGGTCTATATTTTCACTATAAACTGCAGCATCATCTGGTATATCCCTATCATCAGGATTGTAATAATTACCAGATTCAAATGTGTTTACTTCAAATAGTTCTTTAGGCACTTATTATTTTTCCATTATATGTTGTGTAGCCATTATTAATTGTTAAGACTACTAAATTAAAATTACCATTAGACAAAATATCACAAACACCTACGTTATGACTCCAATTAGTTGGTCTACCTTTTAAATAACTTTTAGTCATATCAGTTAAGCATCCCATTGAATGAGCCATGTGGCTTCCGCTGATGTGCTGTATTGTGGCTTTTTGACAATCATGGGTATGTCCATAGATGACGTTGCATCCCAATTGCAAGGCGTGAGTCCTTGCGTGTGACACTCCCATGTAATGCCCCCCATGATAAGCGTACAATTTGCTACCAAGTACTTTGAAGACTTCTCCATATTTATGCCATTCATATCCTCTTTCATCAAATTTAAATGCCTTTCTGCTTTCGTATTTATCTAAGTATGGGTTTTCTTCAACGAAGTTGTCAAACCAGACTTCGTGGTTTCCTTGTGCAAAGATCTTCTTCTTGCATTGTACCAATTGTAAAACTTCATCAATTTCATCAAGTCCTTTGTTGCCATGTTCTATTTCCTTATCTATTGCAGGTAATTGATACTCAACAGGTGGTCTTTTCTTTTTAGACCATTGCCAATGACTAACTGATTCACCATCAATTGTATCTCCTAATAGCAAAAATGCTGTAGGTTTTACTTCCTTTATTACGTTTAATGCACATGCAAATGCCTTTTTATCGTGGTTTGGAAAGTGGATATCTGGAAAGATAACAACTCTGTCTTTTATTTTCACAGTAAACTCCCATGTTACTCTTTTAACTCGAAGTGAACTAAATCATCAAAGTTATTGTCTTTAGTAGTCCTTCTACCTTGACTTAAACTTGAGTCACTCCAATCGCCTCCCCAACGTATGTTTACCCCCATCTTAGCTGCTATACCCAAAACAAAACCACCAAGGTAATGAAAATCATCCCTAGCGTTCCAATCAATTGGATAAGGAGCAATGTCCACAGCTTTCCCAGCGACATGCTTACCAAATTTAGTTTTGCTTTTACCTTGTGCAACCAATTCATTTTGTCTTTCCTGACTTCTTAAACCCTCTATTACAGTTATATCAAAGTACTTACAAACCTCTTCTAGTACTTCTACTAACTTAGGGTCTACCCCTTTTAGTCTTTTTCGTGACCTACTACCAAATTTTGGCATTATCTTTTTACGATTCCTTCAATCACATCTGTTACTAAATCAACACACTTTTCAAAAAATATCTGCTCTTTTTCTTCAGATACGAAAGGTATATCAATTTTTTTATTTATCTTACTAGCTAAAACTTCTTTAAAATTATCTGACTGAATATGTTCAACCATACCATCAGCATATTTTTCTACAATCTTGTCTTTAGCTTCATCTATAATACTAGCTAATATTGCTTTACTCATTTTGTTTTCCTTATTATGTTTATTTTGTAACCTAAATAAATTATAGTCATTATTGCTACTATGCATTGCAAGAATAAACTTGCATGTGTTAGAGACAAACCATAATTAAATATACTTGCTGATGCTACTTTTAAGCTGTCCATTACTTTTTCTTAACTATCTTTTTTATTTTACCATTATGTGTTCTAGCAAATTTATGTGTTTTAGTTTCTCTAATCAATGTTCCAGAGTAACGTTTGCCACCCCACATCCAACTTACTTTTTTAGCCATATTACCACTTTACCTTATGTGACCAATACCTAGCACTTAACTTGCTTGGTTTGGCATCTTGTGCATTATGTCTAGCATAATACGATTTACGTCTTGCTTTATCTTTAGCTGATTTAGGATTCTTACCAGCTCCTTTTACACCCTGTTGC
>Ga0209645_1000663_pt1 | contig 17694 bp, 5 predicted proteins | sample ETNvirenome_6_30_FD_184070 | JGI IMG/M metagenome (GOLD analysis project Ga0209645, IMG submission 184070) | Marine viral communities from the Pacific Ocean - ETNP_6_30 (SPAdes) (version 2) | ecosystem: Environmental > Aquatic > Marine > Oceanic | place: Pacific Ocean | collected 2013-06-19
CTGTTGATGAGACCGAACTACAAAGGAACAGACTCTTCCTTCCCATTCAGATATGCCTTGTTAGAGAACAACGATACAACTCCTGATGAGTTTGACCCACCCGCAGTATTATTGCCATTCATATTTACAGCAGAGAGGGAAGGTAATGCTGAACTTCAAAATGCTACGAAATCACCATACCATGATAGCCGTCAATGGTCACACAGCAACTATGCTAATCCACCATATAATCACTTCTCAAGAGTTTTGGCTGCTCTACTTCAAAATTACAAAGGAGGTTTTACACTAACAACTGGGGATAAGTATGGATTGCGTGATGATATTCACCCATATGAAAATTGTATTGCAGTATTCAGGGGCATCAAGAAGATATCAAGTAGTGGCCCTGATGTTCCTGATGACATGTTTCAGACCAGCACTATTGTTGGGACTAGAGAAGTAAGAGGTGACTATGAAGACTATGCGACTGGTACGTTTACTACTGCTGCTAACTTCGACCAACACAGCACAAACACGATGGTCTACGAAGACGTAAGTGGGCAATACAAAGCAGTAACAGGAACTCACGCATTAAGAAAGAATGTAAGTGCAGGACATGCTTTGTCAGGAGACCCTAACACTGAAAGTCTTGGTGGAACATCATACTTCCTAGATACATTGAAAGGAAGTGAATTGGATACCAGTTCTAGAGTGCAGAACCATAGGTCTCTATCTACCAATAGTGGAGGAGTATATTCTGCTAGAATGCTGTTGAAACCATTCTTGAATACTAGTGATGGAAATGTTAGCATTAGCAGTAGAACTGTAACGATAGACTTGGATGACACTGATTCAGAACACAGTTGGTTGGAGTTTGTTCCAAACCTAGAAGGGTACTATCTTGTCTCACAGAGAGGGGTAGAGGACTTAGCAGACACCAGTTTAGGAAATAACGATGTAACTGGTAGTAACTTTGACACTTTGAGTCAGACAACTGATTCATTGAATATACAGTTCATGGCGAAGATAGTCAGCCATACTCACACAACAGATATGGTTTCTGATATTTCTAAGATACACACACTTGTTCTAGACAGAGAAATCACTACCAATATAAAACCCTATTTCCGCCTGATGAGACTCGCTGAAACGACATTCAGAGACACACCGAATGAGATAGTCTTCAATCAACTCTTTGACACAGGTTTGGACTACACAGAGAAACCAAGTAGTTTCAAGACTGGGAAACTAGGTCGAGAATCAGGAACTGATAATTATTACAGTAGTGAGGGAGTATACAGCGCATATGTGTTGTTGAATTTAGACACTGCTCCTGCTTCCACTGCACACTCAGCCTTTGGTAGAACATTCACTGTCTCATATGGTATGTTACCGTATACAAATGGAGATACCTTTGAGGTGATGGTCACTGATGGTAAAAAAACAGATGTGAAAACAATGACTGTTGACTATCGAGTTAACGATAGAGATAATGGGATTCGTAGAGGACATTTCAAATTGACATATGATGGGGTGTTAAATGGGGATGGTGTGGTTTCCTTTGGGGAGATTATCAATCTACAACTCAGAAGGAAACCTGATTTGCAAAACATAACAGCCTGTCATGTTGGAACGAGCATGGTTATCGGAGAGGAAATTGAGACACATATGGACAAGATAATCAGAGATTCAGGATTGACTTCAGATTTGATTCAGACTCAATCGGAGTTCACTGGAAACATAGTGTCATCAGTAAGCAACAATGTGATTACCTGCAAGGCAACAGTTGAGAATCTAGAAGATGGAGATGTAATCTACACACATGAGGGATATCCGATTGGTGTTGTTGGTTCTGTTTCGGGAAGTGACATCACAGTGACCGATGTTCATACAGATGGAGATGTCGATTTATGGTTCACTCCTGTTCTCAATGATGAGATAATTAAACGAAATCGAAAGACTTTCATTGCAACCAATAATTTCAACAACAAGCCAGCCTATGAAACTCTTAATGAAATGGCAGGAAAGAAAGGTTTGGATTTCAAAGTCAAGGATAAAAAAGTGGTATTTCGTGACTTAAATTCTGCTGCTCTTTTGAGAAAACAGCGAATTTCCTATAAGACTCATACAATCTTCTCAGTAAAGAAAAACAGTTCACTGTTTGCAAAAGCCAATAAAGTCACAGTTGTAGGTGATAGGATACAGACAACTCTCGCTCTTGACGAAGAAGGAACACACATCACTTTCGTTGACCCTTCTATTAGAAACATATCAGGAGTATTGGTTAAAGCAGCAGAGTTGCTGAGTCTACACAATACAGATTCAAGGAAAATAACATTGAATGTTGAAAAGACAGGGTTGGAAACCTTAGAAGCAGGTGATGTAGTCTACTTGGATTTCCCACAATACGACATTCCAGCAGCAGATTATATCATCTTTGAGATAGAGAATGTTCTTGCTAGTACACTAAGCATGACCGTAGGTACTTTTGATAAGACAATCGCAGAGAGATTAAGTGAGATTGGCTCTCAACAGAGGTCTAGTAGTTCCACACTGTTCACTAGAAACTCTGAGGAAGTCGCAACAGGAAAATTACTGTTAGATTCTATATCGTTAAAGACTACACTCGTTCAGTATACAATCACTGGTACGGGTGAGACTTCAAACATGGGCTTTGATGACCTCGTAGGCTTTGGAGAAACAGTAGGATTTGAAACGACAGCAAACCAAGTAATAGGATATTACACAAGTGAGGATTGAAGATGACAGTAGTGAATGAGGGAGCAGCAGCAATAGCGAGTTTGATAGCGACTAATTATCAGGTTATAGCCATAGGCGATGGGGCTGATTCTACTTCTGCATCCCAAACTGGATTGAATAACTTCACCTTTCAGAAAACAGGACAAACTCCTACTGTTGTCGGGTCTACACTAATCTACAATGTTGATTTCACAGGAGCGCAGATACCCTCATCAGGAGTGTCAGAATTAGGCATATTTGCCAATGGAACAACTAATGGAAACGGCACGTTATTGAGCCGAGTTACCTTCACGAATACTGGTGTTGTAGCAAGCGGTGACACAGTTTCGTTTACAATAAGAATAGAGGTGGATAATTAATGACGACAAATCCGGGTATTATTTCGACTTTAGCAAGCAACCCATCGAGTACACAATTAAAGGATAATACAGACAACATACATTCAGGAATCATCAAGGCTTTACATGCTGCTACTGGCGAGAATAGAGGAATAAGCGGGTTTGGGTTGACGCAGGGAACTACAAACAGCAGGACTCATTTTCAAGTCGCAGCAGGTAAAGTCCTCAGAGATGGTAAACTTGTCAGCGTCTCTACTGCAACTTTGACAACTGCTGCCTCTGAGATATCAGCGAATGGAAACGATTGGTATGGTGTTATCGTAGTCTGTGATGGTTCAGCAACTGGTGAATCGTCAGATGCTAATACATTGAAATGGAGATACGGAGAAGTAACAGGAAAGGCAACCACAGGTGCTGCTACTGTTGCAGAACTCAAGGGAGGGGATATTCCTCTCATTGTAGTCAAGATAGATACAGCAGAGGCAAACAACGCTACAACTAGATTGCATCAGTTTTTGTTTTATGAGCAATCAACTCGACAGTTCTCTGCAATCAACAGTGGCTCAGAAACCATGAGAATCAATAACGATGGAACACTGACCAAAGGCTCTGCTACTATTACACTCCCATCTACCACAGGAACATTGGCATTAACTAGTGAACTCACTGGTCTAGATGATAGTAACTTAGCATCCAATGCAGTTACTACTGCTAAGATAAACAACGGAGCAGTTACAGAGGCGAAGTTAGCGACTGATGCTGTTACAACTGCCAAAATTTCTGATGCAAATGTGACAACTGCAAAACTAGCATCAGATTCTGTAACCTATGATAAGATACAAGATATAGGCACTGCAAACAGGGTATTGGGTAAGGCTTCCACTGGAACAGTAGAAGAAGTGCAAGTTACCTCTGCTATGATTGCAGATGCTACTATCGCAACAGGGGATATTGCTAACGATGCAGTAACATATGCGAAGATGCAGAATGTATCGGCAACCAATAGAATACTCGGTAGAGACTCGTCAGGGGCTGGAAACGTAGAGGAGATAACTCCTGCAAACCTACTGACAATGTTGGGAATAGAAGCAAATGCTGATGTAACAGACACTGCAAATGTCAAGACTGCTCTTAGTGGTAGTCTAGGGTCAATGACCATAGGTGATTCAGATGACAGCATTACGTTTGCAAATGATGTCACAATTAGTGGAGACCTAACAATTAGTGGAACTACAACTACTGTTAACACAGCGACATTGGATGTAGCGGATAACAATATAACGCTCAACAGTGATGTATCAGGTGTGCCTTCTCAAAGTGCAGGAATAACTGTAAATCGAGGGTCATCAACAGATAAGACCCTACTTTGGGATGAGTCGAACGATAGATGGACTGTTGGTTCAGAGACATTTGTTGCAGGAACATTCATCGGTAATCTTACTGGAACTGTATCATCTGCTAATGTATTAACCACAGCGAGAAACTTTGCTCTTAGTGGTGATGTAACTGCTAGTGCAGTATCCTTTGATGGTTCAGGAAACGTCACACTTTCCACTGCTCTTGCTGGCAATACAGTCAATACAACTGAACTGGTTAACGGGGCAGTAACAGAAGCGAAGATACAGAATGCATCAGTTACCACAGACAAGTTAGGCAACACTGCTGTTTCCACTGCAAAAATACAGGATGATGCCATTACAAGTGCGAAGATTGCAGATGATGCAATTACCACTGCTATGATAGTAGATGATGCAATCACATCTGCATTGATTGCAGAAGATGCGATAGTATCAGCAAGTATTGCTGACAGCGCAGTAACGAATGCACATTTAGCAGGAAGTATTGCACAGAGCAAGATTAGTGGTCTGTCAGGAGCATTGAGTGGCAAAGAGCCAAGTTTGACAATCGGTGGAGGATTAGATAGGACAGGAGCAACTCTATCAGTTGACATCAACAGTGCTACCACAGAGAATGGGATTGATACCGCAGCAGACTTCTTCCTATACTACGATGCTAGTAATACCAGTCTCAAAAAGATAAACCTAAGCAACATCTTCGGTAAGTTGACTGCCTCTGATATCCCTAGTTTGGCTGCAAGCAAGATAACAAGTGGTACTTTCTCTGCATCTAGAATACCATCATTACCTACAAGCCAAATAACAAGCGGTACTTTTTCGACTGCTAGGATTGCCGATGATGCAATCACTTTTGACAAGATGCAAAACGTAGACTCTCAGGTTTTGCTTGGAAGAACAACTAGCAATGCTGGTTCAGTGGAAACTCTTACTGCTGCTCAAGTCAGGACACTTATTAGCGTAGACCCATCAGGTACAGATAATTCAACCGATGTGACTTTAGCAGGAAGTAGAAATTATCTAACACTCAGTAATCAACAAATTACAGTCGGTGAAATTGATATCTCTGATGATACCAATCTAGTTGCAGGAACAAACATCACACTCTCAGGCGATACTCTGAATGTCGATACTGACTTGGCTAATTATAACAACACAAACTCAGGATTCTTAACTGCTCACCCTACTATTAGTGCTGCATCATCTGTAAACAACTTTGGAAGAACTTACATTCAGGATATAACATTAGATGCTAATGGGCATATCACAGCCATAGCCTCTGCTACCGAGACAGTGACCGACACAACGTATTCTGTTGGTGATGGTGGATTAACACAGAATAACTTCACAGACGCTTTGAAGTCAAAACTCGATGGTATTGCAGCAGGAGCGAACTACTATGTTTTACCACAAGCATCAGACACAGTTCGTGGAGGTATCAAGATTGGGACTAACCTCACTGTTGATTCAGGAACTGGTGTTTTATCTGCTGATACACAATCAGATGTAAACTTTACATCTGCCTTGAATACCAAGTTAGCAGGAATAGAAACTGGTGCAACAGCAGGAGCAAACTTCGCAACTAATGTAAGTAACATCTCGGTAACAAATGCTCAACTTGCTGGAAGTATAGAAAACAGTAAACTCAGTAATTCCTCTATCACTGTAAATGGTAGCAGTGTCGCTTTAGGTGGCAGTATTACACTGACCACTGCTAACGTTGCAGAGGGGGCTAACCTATACTTCACGGATGAGAGAGTGGATGATAGAGTAGCGGCACTTCTATCTGCTGGTGAAGGACTAGATGTTACTTACAATGATTCTAATGGGACTTTGACACTCTCATCCGAAGATGCCACATCCACGAATAAAGGAGTGGCTTCATTTGCTGCTGCTGACTTCGATGTGTCCAGTGGTGCAGTTACCATCAAATCAGCAGGTGTTTCCAATGCTCAACTAGCAGGAAGCATTGCTAACTCCAAACTAGATGACATAGCACAAAGTAAAGTCACTGGACTTGTTGCTGCACTAGCAAGTAAGGTTGAATCTCTTTCTGATTTGAGTGTAACTGCTAGTGCTGCGGAGATAAACATCCTAGATGGAGTAACAGGTGTTTCTGCAACAGAAATAGGATATCTTGATGGTGTAACATCGGGAATACAAACACAACTGAATGCGAAACAGGCAGCAGGTAACTATCTAACAACCTCTGCTACTATCACTGACCTGAGTGGAATTACTGCATTAGATACCGATATCACTGATGTTAGTGGAGACCATGACACAATCCCAACAGCAAAGGCAGTGAAGAGTTATGTCGATTTAGTTTCATTCGATGCAAACGATACGCAATATGCTTTCAGTGTTGAGGATACTCTTGTCGATAATACGAAGAGATTGAAACTAACAGGAACTGATGGTAGTTTCACATCTGTAAACTTTGAAGGTAGTGGAAGTATAACTGTTAGTAGGGTGAATGAAAGAATAATTATCGATAGCGATACAGAACCAGTCCAATCAGTATCATACAGTGGAAATACATTAACATTAACCAAAACCGATTTGTCTACAATAACTGCAACAATCCCTGATGCAACCACCAATGCTCATGGATTGATGACCGATGACCAGTTTGACAAACTAGCAGGTGTAGAGGCTGGTGCTACTGCTGACCAAACTGCGGCAGAAATCAGAACCCTAGTTGAGTCTGCCTCTGATTCAAACGTATTCACTGATGCTGACCATAGCAAGTTAAATGCAATTGAAGCCAATGCAACAGCAGACCAAACTGCATCGGAGATACGAACACTCGTTGAATCGGCAACTGACTCCAATGTATTCACAGATGCAGACCATACGAAACTGAATGGTATTGCTGCTAGTGCTAACAACTACTCCATCTCTTCTGACTTACTTGATGAAGATGATATGTCTTCAAACTCAGCAACTAAGGTTGCCAGTCAACAATCAATCAAGGCTTACGTTGATACAGAAGTTGCAGCAGTTGTAGCGTCTGCACCTGCGGCTTTAGACACACTGAATGAATTGGCTGCTGCTTTAGGAGATGATGCTAACTTTGCAACCACCACTTCAACATCACTAGGAAACAGACTTAGAGTTGATACTAACAGTCAGGGACTATCAGCAACACAACAAGGTAATGCAATAACGAATTTGGGAATCACAGCGAGTCTAGCGGAAATAAACATACTAGATGGTGGGTTATCGGCAAGTGACATACCGAACCTCAACGCTTCTAAGATAAACGCTGGAACATTTGCTACCGCTAGAATCGCAGATAGCGCAGTAACAACAGCGAAGATTGCAGATGATGCAGTGACTGTTGCTAAGATAAACGGTCTAACTAACTTAGGTAGTGGAGTTGTTATATCATCAGCAGAGAGAACCAAACTCTCAGGAATTGAAACGTCAGCAGATGTAACGGATGCTACTAACGTTGCTGCGGCAGGGGCAGTAATGGATGGTGACTTTACCAGTAATGGATTCATGAAGAGAACAGGTGCAGGAACTTACACTGTTGACACAAACACATACTTGACTGCACACCCTAGTATTTCAGCAGCAAGTAGTAGTGATAACTCAGGTAGAACCTATATCCAAGATATCACTCTAGACTCGAATGGTCACGTTACGGGTATTGCTACTGCTACTGAAACAGTTGTGAATACAGACACACAGTTGACACAAGAGCAAGTAGAGGATTTCGTCAATGGAGTTATCGTTGCCGGAACAAACATGACAAAGACGTATGATGATACGGCAGGAACTCTAACCCTATCTTCCACTGGAAAAACACAAGAGGAAATCGAGGACATAGTTGCAAATCTAGTTGTTGCAGGAACAAATGTAACGAAGACATATGATGATGCAGCAGGAACATTGACTCTAACTTCCACTGATACTAACACTCAGTTGTCAACAGAACAAGTGCAAGACATCATTGGTGCTATGGTAAGCGGAAACAATGAGAGTAACATAACTGTGACTTATGATGATACAAATGGAAAACTAGACTTCAACTCTACGAATACTAACACTCAATTGTCAAATGAAGAAGTAGAAGATGTAATCGGAGGAATGGTCACAGGTAACACCGAGACTTTCATCTCCGTATCATATGAGGACAGTGACGGAACACTTGACTTCGTTGTTCCTGTATTAGATGAAGATGATATGAATACAAATTCCGCTACGCATCTCGCTACGCAACAATCCATCAAGGCGTATGTGGATACCGAAGTAGCGGGATTAGTTGACTCTGCTCCGGGTGCATTGAATACACTCAATGAACTAGCAGCAGCAATAAATGACGATGCTACTTTCTCTGCAACAGTTACCACTGCATTAGGAAACAGACTCAGAGTAGATACTGCTTCACAAGGACTTAGTGGAACAGAGCAATCCAATGCTAGAACTAACTTGAATGTGGATGTAGCAGGAACAGATAATTCAGTTCCTGTAACTCTTGCAAACACAAATTATCTATCATTAAGTGGACAACAAATAACTGGTGGAACAATACCAATCTCAAGCGGAGGAACTGGTGCTACAAGTGCGGCTGCTGCAAGAACTGCGTTAGGAGTAGATGCTGCTGGAACACAGGTCTCAACGGATGTCACACTTGTTACTAGCAGTCATGACTATCTGAGCATAAGCGGTCAAGCAATTACACTAGGTCAGATAGACATCTCAGACGACACAAACCTAACTGCTGGAACTGGTTTGACCCTAAGTGGAGACACACTGAACGTAAATGCTGCACAATCAGGAATAACAAGCGTTGGAACACTATCCTCTCTAACTGTATCAGGAGATGTCACAGTAGACACTAACACATTCAAGATAGACAGCACAAACAACCGTGTTGGTATTGGCACTGCAAGCCCCGGATACAAACTACAAGTTGAAGGCTCGTTTGCTGCACAAACCAAGTCTTTCGTTATTCCACATCCTACACAAGAAGGAAAGACACTACAACACGGTTCTCTTGAAGGGCCGGAACATGGTGTTTATCACAGAGGTAGATTAGAAGGAAGTGTCATACAACTTCCTGAGTATTGGACAGGCTTGGTTGATGAGGATACAATCAGTGTCCAATTGACTGCTAATGGCGACTTCCAAATGCTCTATGTAGAAAAGATAGAAGACAACCAAGTATTCGTGGCTAATGCAGCAGATGAGGGCATTGACTGTTTCTATCTGATTCATGGTGAGAGAAAGGATGTTGGAAGAATGGAGGTTGAATACTGATGGCTAACTCGGACAAAGACATTCTAATTACACCTAACACTGGACAAACAGCAAAACCAAAGATAGAGGTGACTGGTGCTAACAATGCAACTAAGGCAATAGAAGTCAATGATGATGGTTCTCTGACATTCAACTCTACTATCCAAGCAACAACAGGTTCGGTTGCGAACAACAATAACAATCTAGTTACTGGTGATGCAGTCTATGACTACATTGAATCACAGAACTTTGCTTCTTCAGGTGCATCTAACTTCGTTGTTGGAGATATCACAGGACAATCAGAATTGACAAGTGGGCTTCAATCCACTGATGAACTGGTATTGAGTGATGGGGGTTCTCTTGCAAGAATGGATATCTCCGTTCTGCAATCATACATGCAGAGTAATCTCAACTTCACAACGGACACTGTATTGACATCAGAGCAAGTTCAGGACATAGTTGGAGCAATGGTAGATGGCGGAACAGAAACTAATATCGCAGTTACATATGATGACACTAACGCTAAACTGAATTTTGTTTCAACTGATACAAATACACAACTTTCACAAGAACAAGTTGAGGATTATGTTGGTGGATTGATTGCAGCAGGAACAGGGATATCAGTAAATTATAATGATGCAGGTGGTTCTCTAACAATAACAAACTCAAGTCCTGACCAAACTGTTGCTTTGACTGCGGGTTCTAATGTAAGTGTTAGCGGCACTTATCCGAACTTCACAATTGCCTCGACAGATACGAATACTCAACTCAGCACTGAACAAGTACAGGATATAATCGGGGCAATGGTCAGTGGAAATACAGAAACCAATATCGCTGTGACATACGATGATACCAATGGTAAACTCGATTTCGTATCCACAGATACCAACACTCAGTTAACGTTACTTGATGAAGACACTATGAGTTCAAACAGTGCTACTGCTGCTGCTAGTCAACAGTCGATAAAAGCGTATGTCGATTCAGAAGTTGCAGGTATCGTAGATTCAGCACCATCTGCTCTCAACACCTTGAATGAACTTGCTGCTGCTCTTGGTGACGATGCTTCCTTCTCCACAACAACCGCTACATCACTAGGAAATAGATTGAGAGTTGATGTTAATAATCAGGGACTTAATTCTACGCAGCAAGGAAACGCTTTGACGAATCTAGGTATCACTGCTTCCTTAGCAGAGATAAACATACTAGATGATGGGCTTGCAGCAAGCGATATACCAAACTTAGCGGCTTCTAAAATAACAAGTGGAACACTAGGCACTGCTAGGATACCAAGTCTTGCTACTAGCAAAATAACATCAGGAACATTTGCAGATGCAAGAATCGCTGAATCAAACGTCACTCAACATTTGGCTGCTGGAACAGGTCTTTCTCTATCAGGTAAGACATTCAGTGCAAACCTATCTGCTTCTGATATACCAAACCTAGCAGCATCTAAGATTACATCAGGGACTTTCGCAACCGCAAGAATTGCTGATGACGCTATCACAACGGCTAAGATAGCAGATGACCAAATAACAAATGCTCTAATGGCTGATGATGCGATTGATAGCGCACAACTGGCTGACGCTTCAATAGATGAAGTTCATTTGAATGCAACAAATACTGCTGTGGATAACTATCTACTAAGTTTCGATGCTGCATCAGGTGGATTTACTTGGGTAGCAGCAGGTGCAGGTGGAGAGAACAATCAGACAATTACAACAGGAACAGGTATTGATGGGGCTAATAGTGGTTCAAGTGGAAACATAACTCTAGCCATCGATTCGACAGTTGCTACTCTTGCAGGGACTCAGACATTCAGTGGTGCTAAAACATTCACTAGTGATATTCAACTAGATAATTCGGCACTTGAAATAAACGAAGAATATGGTAGAATTAATTTCAAGAAAGACGCAACGGATAATAGTGCAAATAATTACGCTATTTACTTCTATAACAATTCAGATGCAATTAGAGGTGGAATACAATTCAACGTCTCAGGCGATAGATTAGGTTTTGCTAGTGGAGGTGGAAGTGGTAGTGATTACCAACTATACATCCAAGATGGTGTTATTTATCCTCCTACTGATGATGACGTAGATTTAGGAAAATCAACTAACAAGTTCAAGGACTCATTCTTTGGCCTAGTTGATACTGAAAACTTGAAAATAAACGGTGGTCAAGGTTCTGATGGTCAAGTTCTAACTTCAACAGGTTCAGGTGTTGCTTGGGAGAGTCCAACTGATACTAATACATTTAGAACCGTAACAGCAGGAGGAAACACATTAGGTTCTACTGAAACATTAGCGTTTACTGCTGGAACAGGTATCACTATTTCTGAGAGTGGTGGTGCGGTAACAATCACGAATTCTGTTTCTGATACGAATACCTTTAGACCAGTTACTGCTGGTGGAAATACACTTGCCTCAAATGAAACTCTTGCTTTTACAGCAGGTAGTAACGTAACGATAACAGAGTCGGGAGGAGCAGTGACGATTGCTTCTACTGACACTAACACTAACACATTCAGGCCAGTAACAGCAGGAGGTAATACTCTCGGTTCTTCTGAAACTCTTGCTTTCACGGCAGGAAGCAACGTAACTATTTCGGAATTAAATGGAGCAGTTACCATTGCCTCTACGGATACTAATACACAGTTAAGCACAGAGCAAGTCCAAGATATTGTAGGTGCAATGTTCTCTGGAAACACTGAAACAAGAATATCTGCTGACTATCAAGATGGTGACGGAACAATTGACCTCGTTGTAGATGATATGACAGCAGATACCAATACATTCCGAACAGTAACAGCAGGAGGCAATACTCTTGGAGCATCAGAGACATTAGCCTTTACTGCTGGTTCTAATGTGACGATAACCGAGTTAAATGGAGCAGTCACAATTGCAGCAACAGATACCAATACGCAATTGACTCTATTAGACCAAGACGATATGAGTTCCAATAGTGCAACTTCCGCAGCAAGTCAGCAATCCATTAAGGCATATGTTGATACGGAGGTAGCAGCCATTGTCGATTCAGCACCTTCTGCGCTTAACACACTAAACGAACTCGCAGCAGCACTGGGGGATGATGCTAGTTTCTCAACTACAACTGCTACTTCTTTAGGAAACAGATTGAGGGTAGATGTCAACAATCAGGGTCTAAACTCTACTCAACAAGGAAATGCATTAACTAATCTAGGAATCACTGCTACACTTGCTGAGATAAATATCCTTGATGATGGATTGTCTGCATCTGATATTCCTAACTTGGCTGCTTCTAAGATTACTAGCGGAACATTAGGAACTGCTAGAATACCGAATCTTGCTACAAGTAAAATCACTTCAGGGACATTCGCTAATGGCAGGATATCTGAGGGAAGTGTCACACAGCATCAGGCAGCGTTGTCAATCACCGAATCACAAATTAGTGATTTACAATCTTATCTTACTGCACCTAGAACTGTGACTGCTGGTGGTCAGACACTAGCAAATAATGAGACTCTAGCATTTACCGCAGGTAGTAATGTCACTATAACTGAAAGTGGCGGTGCTGTGACCATTGCTTCAACAGATACGAATACTCAACTTTCTCAAGAGCAGGTTGAAGATTATGTAAATGGGTTAATTGTCGCAGGTTCTAACATCAGTAAAACATATGATGATTCAGCAGGAACTCTCACGATTGCTGCTACCGATACTAACACTCAACTATCACAGGAACAAGTTGAGGATTATGTAGCAGGAGTAGTTACTGCGGGTTCAAACGTGAGTGTAACCTACGATGATTCAGCAGGAACATTAACAATCGCATCTACGAATACTAACACGCAACTGTCTACTGAGCAAGTGCAGGATATTGCAGGACCGTTGGTAGCAACAGGCGGAACTAAGACTAGAATCGCAGTAACCTATGATGACGCAAACAACAACATGGATTTCGTTGTAGATGACGACCTTTCTAACTACGATAACTCAGCATCAGGATTCCTAACGGCACACCCTTCTATATCGGCAGCAAGTAGCGTTGATAATTCAGGCAGAACATATATTCAGGATATTACATTAGATTCCAACGGTCATGTAACTGGTATTGTGTCGGCTACTGAAACTGTTACTAATAGTGATACAACCTATTCAGCAGGAACTAACATTTCATTGAGTGGCACTACTTTCAATGTTGATGATGCTTTCTTGAAGAATGATGCTAACGATACAACAACAGGGACAATTACCGCAGCAGGTTTTACTACATCAGGAGACTTGAATGTTGAATCACAATATGGAAGGCTCAATTTCAAAAAGAGTTCGGGAGGGTCTGTAAATAATGATGCTATCTTTTTCATTAATGCATCAGACCAATATGCGGGAGGAGTGAAATACTTCCATAGTGGTAATTCGTTAAGATTTATGGCTAATCAAGCAGACCAACTTTACATTACAGATGGTGCAATTTATCCACCTGTTGATGACGATGTGGATTTAGGAACTTCTTCTCTTAAATTCAAAGATTCATTCTTTGGATTGGTTGATGCTGAAAACTTCAAGATAAATGGTGGTCAAGGTTCTGACGGACAGGTGTTAACTTCAACAGGAAGTGGAGTCGCTTGGGAAACACCGAATGTTGGAGATATCACAGGTGTAACCGCAGGAAATGGTTTGACTGGTGGAGGCAATAGTGGTGGAGTTACACTAAACATCGGTGCTGGAACTGGAATAGATGTAGCAGCAGATGCAATCTCAGTAGATGTATCTGACTTCATGACCAACGGCTCTAACAACAGAGTTCTAACTGCTACCGGAGCAGACGGAATAAATGCAGAATCAACCATGACATATGATGGGTCTACTTTACTTGTTACTGAAGCCATTCAAGGATACAAGACAGTGATTAAGACCGTCTCAACTACTACTACTCTCGCAGTTGCTGATTGCGGTAAGACAATTTACTGGACAGGTGGAGGTTTAACACTACCACCAAATATCGAAGAAGGACAACAACTCGTTGTTATTAACAACACAAATGCTTCTGCGACACCGAGTTTAGGAACTAACAACGACATAGCAAACAACTGGACTGCTCATGGTGCAATGGCAGATGAAACCGCAAGAACTTACATTGCTGTTGCTGATGACACATGGGTATACATCGGGTGATTGACATTGTATATGACGGGTCTGATTGGGTCTATTCAGCAGTTAGAGACTGCGAATGCAACTCCTGCCCCTGCTATTCACTCTAAGTCACTCTCAGGATTTGGTGTATCTGATAGAGACCAAACTTACAATTTCGGAAATCTATCTCTATACATAGGTGGTATTGTATTCAAGGATGATGGAAGTGTCTTTGCTACTACCTCTATGGGAGGAACATTAGATGACTTCGCAATAGAATATCAAGCATCAACAGCATTCACAATCAATTCAGGAGTTTCAGTGAGTAGTTCTACATCAAATAACTTGGACATTAATCCACCACAAGGTCTCGTAGGAGGTTTATCTGTTGCAGGAGGTGGAACTAGAGTGTATGTTTTCGGTAGGTCAACAAATAACGTCAATTGTTTTCATCTCTCAACTGCATGGGATTTTGGGTCAGGTGGCTCTGCTCAAAGTAATTTTAACACCAGTTCACAAATCAGCAATGTGTATGATGGTTTCGTAAAGGATGATGGAACTGAAATGTATGTAGTAGGATATGGGCCTGATAAGGTATATCAATATTCAATGTCAACTGCTCACAACCTATCAACAGCAAGTCTGACTAACTCATTTGACTTTTCAGCAAAGGTAGCGGTATGCGGTGGAATCCACTTTGAAAGCAATGGAAATGCATTTGTGATAACTGACGCTACCACTGACAAACTCTACAAATACAACCTATCGACTGCTTGGGATATAACAACATCCACATTTCATTCACAATCTGACAGTCTACAAACTGATGCTTCCACATTATCAGGTGTTTGGTTTGATGATGATTGGAACTACATCTTCTATACTGACCAAGATGGTGATGACCTATATCGTATCCCAACAACGACCTTAGCAGCAGCACCGTCTAACCTCAGTGCATCTACTGCTTCTACATCTCAGATTAACCTAAGTTGGAGTGCTGTCTCAGGAACAGGCTCAGTAACATACACAATACAACGGTCTACTTCTTCCGGTAGCGGATTCTCTAATATAGCAACGGGAGTAACAGCGACTAGTTATAGCGATACAGGTCTATCAACAGGATTCCGTTATTATTACAGGGTTCAGGCTGTTGATGATAATGGAGGAGGTAGTTATTCAAGTGAAGTGAATCGGTTTACTGCGCCCGGTCAGGTTACAGGTCTATCTGCAAGCGCACAATCCAACACTCGAATCGACTTGTCATGGTCTGGGCCGATTGCAGCCGGATACAAAATTGAACGCTCTACATCATCGGGTTCGGGCTATTCACAAATAGGAACTACGTCATTAGGAACAACTACTTTCTCGTCAACAGGGTTGTCTCAAAACACCACTTACTACTTTAGAGTTCGAGCATTTACCGACCCCGGAGCAGATGGAGCATATTCATCAGTAGTCAACGAAACTACTCAGAACAATTCAAGCGTGCCAACTAATGTGAGTATCGCTACGTCTTCATCGGGCAACTACAATCACGCCGTAAAGATTGAGAATACTGCTGTCGGTTCTTCGGGGCAGAATCCTGTTACTACTGAAGATGGCTCGAACTTCGGTTCTTCGGGTGCAAAAGCAGTTACAATGGATTTGAATTATGGCCCTAATTATGAAGCAGCATTGAACAACAACAATGGCCGTTTGGAATTGGAGTGCGCTGGATACATCAGAGCAACTAACGCAACCTCGTTCCAATGGGACATCTCAAACCTATCTGTCAACCAAGACACATATTCTGCTGTCAATAGTCTTAGCACAGTAGGAACTGCTTCGACAAGTCAAGATGCGACTTCCTCCGGTGTTGGTGAGGTAGTGAGGATTCAACACAACTCAGGTGGTCGTGGATATCTCATGTTGTCTAATTCAGGAGATAACATAAGTTTCGATGTAGATGCAGATGCTACTAACTCAGGTGGAACAACCAGTGCGCCTACATTGACAGTTACATTAGAGACGGTGTGATATTATGCGTTGGACAGTTACAGGAATACCCGAAGGAAGAGTTGGAAAGTTCTCAATAATGTATTGCACTACACATAGAGGACATCCTTCTTGGCATACCTATGTAGATTACGCAAGCATACCAAGCGGAACATACACGGTTCTGTTTGAACACTTTGGAGATAATGACTCAGCATTGAACATCATGCAGGATACACCAAGAGAGTATGAAGAACACTCATGGATGTTGGACAAGATGAGTGGTGATGTTCTCATTGCTGGATTAGGTGTTGGTATGATTAACGTTCCACTTCTTGCCTCTGATGATGTAACAAGCGTCACAATCGTAGAGAAGAACCAAGATGTGATTGACTTAGTTTGGGACTACTGTGCTAAGGATGATAGATTCACTTTGATACATGATGACATCAACACTTGGGAGATACCTGAAGGAAGCAGTTGGGATGTAGCATGGTTCGACACATGGATGACACATGATGAACAGTTACCTGAATACATAACAAGAATACAAAACAAATACGGTGATTATGTTCAACAGATGAGTGGTTGGCATTGGGAAACTGAATAACTACATTTACAACTTTTTCGATTCTGTTTACCCCCTATTTGACAGGTAAATGTAGTAAAAAATTAGATGTATGTTCCACAATATGTGCAGAAACAGCCTTGTCTTGAATAAACAATAGGTCTAATCCATTCGCAAGTAATGCAGACACCTAAATCAAAATCACTGTTCATCATTATCCCAATCTTTGAACATTTCTTCTAAGCATCGAAGAAACATTGCGCTATTTGTTTTGCTCATAGTTTACTTTCTGCACTAGGAGGTAAAAATAAATTGCGACTTTATGTGAACAGGAGATTTTTGAAAATAGCGATTTCAAA
>Ga0209645_1000665_pt1 | contig 17671 bp, 6 predicted proteins | sample ETNvirenome_6_30_FD_184070 | JGI IMG/M metagenome (GOLD analysis project Ga0209645, IMG submission 184070) | Marine viral communities from the Pacific Ocean - ETNP_6_30 (SPAdes) (version 2) | ecosystem: Environmental > Aquatic > Marine > Oceanic | place: Pacific Ocean | collected 2013-06-19
ACCTAATGGTGAATATCGTGATGCGCAGAATATATCTGTAGGTAAATCAGAAGCTGATGATATAGGTGCTTTAGAAAATGTATTAGGTAATACTTTAGTTCCAGGAACTGATTTAGGAAATGCTAATTTAGAAGTTATTGGTTATTTTGCTGATGATAATAATAGTACTATATATTTATTTTTAACAGACAATACTGTTCATTATATATATAAATATAATAATGGAAACTATGACAAATTAGTAGAAGGATCATTTTTAAATTTTAATAAAAGCAACTTAATTACAGGTATTAATTTAGTTGAAGATCTGTTGTTTTGGACAGATAATTTAAATCAACCTAGAAAAATAAATGTAACAACAGCTAAAGCCAAACCAGGTTATTATACAAAAGAAAATCAAATATCTGTTGCTAAATACAATCCTTACCAGCCTTTAGAGGTTATGCAAAAAGTAGAAGTTGTAGCTAATGCTGTTTCAAGTGGTACAACTATTAATATACCTGCTGCAAATACAGGTATATTGCCTGGAATGTTATTAGTAAGTAAATTAGGAACTAATGGTCAAGCTGGTATTACAGCTGGCGAATATATTTATGTAACCGCCAATGGAGGTGGAACAGCTATAACAGTTAATGTTGCGCCAAGTGTTGCAGTAGCTTCGGGTGATACATTAATTTTTGTACAAACAACAATGACAGGAGAACATATATCTCCTTTCTTTAACGGAGTATCAATGCCTGGAACTCCTAATTGGAGTGGTGATCCTGATTATTTAGAAGATAAGTTTGTTAGATTTAGTTATAGATTTCAATTTGATGATGATGAATATTCTTTAATGGCTCCATTTAGTCAACCAACTTTTATTCCAAAACAAAAAGGATATTTTATGGGAAGTGGTGGTGCAAGTCCAGCTACCCCTACAAATGAAAATGATGCTTATATCAGTACAGTATTGGAATTTTTTGAAAATGGAGTTCAAGATATTAATTTAATTATACCTTTGCCTGATATAGTAAATAATTTAGGGATAGCAAGTGATGATACGTACAAAATAGTTAATTTAGATATATTATATAAAGAATCAGATCAACAAGTAGTAAAAGTTATAGATACAATTAATATAGGAGATGCTACAGGAGATACTGATAAATATTCATATAATTATATTTCTTCTAAACCTTATAAAACACTACCTCAAAGACAAACTGTAAGGGTTTACGATAAGGTACCTGTAAAGGCTTTATCTCAAGAAGTATCTGGCAACAGAGTTATATATGGTAATTTTCAAAGTCAACATACCCCTCCTCCATCACTTGATTATCAAGTAGGTGCTAATGAAAAAAGTGTACCTACAACTGGTGAAACGGTAACAGAATTTTATAATTGGGTTGAATATCCTAACCATACTTTAAAACAAAACAGAAATTATCAAGTTGGTTTTATATTAGCTGATAAATTTGGAAGACAATCTTCAGTTATTTTATCATCTAATGATACATATAAAACATCTGGTGGAATTGCTTATGGTGGATCAACTTTATATCATCCATATAGATCAAGTACACAAAACTTGAAAGAATGGTGGGGTGATGCTTTAAAAGTTTTAATTAATGAAAGTATACCCGCTAGTATATCTACTGATGGTTATCCCGGTTTATATGCTGTGCCAATAGTTAATGGTTTTAATATAACAGGAACTCCTGTTATTACCAATACAACATATACTTTTGAATTAGCTGGTGGGGCTGCTACAACAGGGTTACCCGTAAATAATTCATATTTAAGAGGTGAATATACTGATTTTGTAAAAGTTACTAATAGAACAGGGGCTGGAACAAATCTAGATCCATATATTGTTACAACAGAGGGAAGAGTAAATGGATTTTTATATGGAAAAAACGCATTAAATAATCCAGATACAAAATTTGCATATACTTTACCAAATCCTTTAGGTTGGTATTCCTATAAAATAGTGGTAAAACAACAAGAACAAGATTATTATAATGTTTATTTACCTGGTATTGTAAAAGGTTATCCTGATCAAACAGGTGTAACTCCAAAAGTAGATTTTCCTACAACGCCAGCAGGATCATTTATATCTAATATGGTTCTTATAAATGATAATATAAATAAAATTCCTAGGGATTTATCAGAAGTAGGGCCTGAACAAAAACAATTTAGAAGTTCAGTAAGATTATACGGTAGAGTGGAAAATACTATGGTTGCTAATTCCGCTTCTAATATTCAATATTTTCCTGGAATAGCATCTGATACAGCAATTACAATTGCTGCTGGGAGTGATGCTAATATGGCTTATGATTTATTAGGAGATGGTACTAATACATCAATTTATTCCACCTTAAGTACTACTGGCCAAGCTAGTATGTATCAGTTAGATTCTAATCCATTAATTGCTAGATTATCTACTTCAGCAGATATAGGGGCTGTTTCAGATAATACAGCAAATAGTATGGTACCGTTTTTAGCGGTATATGAAACCGAACCTGTAGATTCAGCCTTACAATTATTTTATGAAACTTCAACAGCAGGTTTGATAGCAGATCTGAATGCTGATGTTGATACTGGGTTTGACGGAGTGGCTGGTTTAGAATCATTATCTTATAACCAAAATGAGAACATGGCGGCTAATACCAATATAACAGCTGAATTTAGACCTGAAAATAATCAAGGAAGCCCTTTTAACAATACGGCTATATCAACAGGTTATCCACAAATAACAGTAGTCGATGGAGCAGGCGTTCAAAGAGCATCTGGGGATATTAATAACCCTTCAGGAGATTTTAAAATAGTAACTTCAAATACAGGTTATAAATTACAAACAAATAATAATTCATTTGTTTTCGGTAGTAATGGTGCAACAAAAGAGGTTTATACTATACAATTGACATGGAAAGTAGACGCTACAGGAGATATTAGTACCACAACATCTACTGGGTCTTTAACTAATATTGCTCCTGAGTTTGCAGCTGGTGGAAGTTTACCAGATGTAACAGTAGCTGTAGATACAACGTCTGTAGTAACTCGAAATGGTAATAATGGCTCTAATAGTGAAAGCACTACAGATTTATTATATAGCATTGTCCCAGGAACTAATCCTAATAATTATTTTTCTATAGGATCTACAACGGGTGTTATAACAAAACTTAATACTACACCTATTGGTGTTTATGATTTAGATATAAAAATAGAGGATGCTGCTCTTAATGGTGTACCACAAACCGGTAGTGAAAGTGTTACTAAAGATCAAAAAGTAACTGTTGGAGCAACAGCTGTTAATGCTGGTGTAAAATCAACATGCAGAAATGTTGGTAGCGCTGGGAATGCCGCTACAAACCAATTATCCGCACCTATAAATGGCTCTGCTGTTACTGGTGTTTGGTATTTAAGTAACAGCACATTATTACCAAATGACTTACCAATAACACCAACAGCTGTTCAATCAGGATTTTCACAAGGTGGAGGATTTAAAATAGGTAGTGCATTATCACAAGGAACAGTAGTATTTCAATGTATCATACAACAATCTTTTACAAGTAATGGTGGAGATGCTTTCTTTACTAATACAGAAGGTGGGGTAACTTGGAAAGTTTATTATAGAGATCCAAACGGTGCTAATAGTTGGAATCAAATTGCCGATATAAACAACTTTGATCAAAATCCGGTTGCCGCAACAGGTTTACTTACTAATAGTACTTTAGATGCAGGAAATGCAGTGGGGAAACAAGCTTCTGTAGCTTTTGCTTTTGATGAAGTAGGTGAATATGCTGTATGTGCTACGGAATTAGTAACTAATCAAGCTCAAGTTAATGCAGACGCTATTTGTGCTTGGGTAAATTCAAACGATTTATATTATAGTGATTGTGTAATTGAAAATGCAGTTAATGTTCCAGACAGCGGAACGCCTAAGGCTTATAAGTATGATGTATCAGCTACTCAAACATCTTATGGGTGTGTTGCTACAACTTCTACACATTATTATGCACCAATACCTTATGCTCAATATGTAGATTTATTTTATAGCAATGTTGGTTTAACAACGCCTGTAGAGCCTGCTTCTAGCGAGTTTAGAACATTTAATACAGATATTGCAACAAGTGAACCTTTTGATCATATTAAAGTATCAGCTAAGTTTGGTACAGATGGAGTAAAAATAGCACCAACTATAAGTGAAAAAGTTTGTAATTCGGGTGCATATGCAGTTGCTTGTCAAGGTGGATTTAGTACTTGTGCACAACCAATGCCAGGTGCGACCGGCTGGGTGTAATAATGATAAAAAATAAGTGATAATAAAATAAGATGGGAGCTACATTAGAATTAAAATATTTTAACTCATATTGGTTGAAGAAAATTAAAACCGTAGTAGATGCTAACACAAGTAGTGGGCCCGCTGTACCATCATCGCCATATAAGGATGTTCCTAGATTATATAGTAATACAAACGCAAATGATTGGTATATAGAAGAAGCAAGAATTAGAGGTGGTTATAATAATACAATGACAGATTTAGGTGTTAAAGCACATATTGTGGAAGACAACCCTAATAGCCAAAACAGATTTAATACTCTTATATATTCTGGTGTATTTAATTCTAGAACAGGTATAAATCAAACAAACGAATTTTCCGTAGGTGAAGATATAACACGAAGTTTAGATCCAGCGCATGGACAAATAATGAAACTTTATGCAGAAGATACAAATTTAATAATTTTCCAGGAAGACAAAGTAAGTAGAGCTTTAATAGATAAAGATGCTATTTATTCAGCTGAAGGTAATGCGGCTGTAACTTCTACTAACTTGGTTATAGGTCAAATAGTTCCTTATGCTGGAGAATATGGTATATCAACTGATCCTACAAGTTTTGCTATATATGGTTATAGAAAATACTTTACAGATAGAAAAAGAGGTTGTGTACTTAGATTATCAAGCGCTGGAGAAATTATAGAAATATCTGGTTATGGTATGCATGATTTCTTTAGAGATAACTTAACGTCTACAGCTGTTACTAAAGTTGTAGGCGGATGGGATATGCACACTAAAAACTATATTCTATCTATACAAACAGCATCAAGTTATAATACTTTATCGTTTGATGAAAGCGTACAAGGTTGGACTAGTAGATTAACATATAAACCATCTTGGATATTTAGTTTATCATCTACGTTTTTTACAACTAATACAGGTAAATTATATCAACATTATGGATCTGCAAATTATTGTGAGTTTTATGATGTTGTTTCAGATTCAACAGTAACAGTAGTTTTAAATTCTCAACCATCAACAGTTAAAGTATTTCAAACAATAAATTATGAAGGTAGTGGAGATTGGACAGTAAGTTCTCTTACTGCAAGCTCAGGTGATGTAGCTTTAGTCCCAGTTTCTAAATATATATTACCAACATCATTAACAGATTTTTCAAATGAACTATTTACTAATAGTTTTAAAAGAAAAGAAAATAAATATTTTGCAAACATACTTAATAACTCTTCTGCCACAGCTGGCGAAGTAATATTTGGTAACAACATGACTGGTATTAAAGGATTTTTTAGTACAGTTAAGTTTAGTTTAAGTAATGCGGCAAATAACGCATTAGATCAATCTTTACAAAGAAAAGAATTATTTGCAGTATCATCAGAGACTGTAGAATCATCTTATTAAATGGAATTAAGTGTATTTAATCAAAAATTAGAAGGTTTTCAAGATTTATTAATTGAAAATGCTAGTGATGAAAATCAAATATATGGCGATGGTAAAAACCTAGTCAATAATGAGGTTTTTAGAATTGAAAGTGATTTTGCTGATCAACTATATATGAGAAAAATGTATATGCCTAAAGAATCAGTAGTAGTAAGTGCTATGCACCATACAGAACATTTTTGGTTTTTATTAAAAGGAAGAATATTAGTTACCACACAAGGAGAACAAGTAGAGCATATAGCTCCTTGTTATGAAAAATCTTTAAAAGGAGCAAAAAGATTAATATTAGCTTTAGAAGATTCCTTATTTATAAATGTACACAAAAACCCTACAAATACTCAAGATATGCAAGAAGTTGAAAATTCTTTATACTCTATAACTATGGAAGAATATATTAAAAAAGAAAAATTATGTCAGGAATAGCAGTTGCAGCAGTAGGTGCTGCCTTTTCAATATTTGGTGGTATAAGCAAAAGAGCCCAAATGAGACGTGCTCAAAGAAGAGCCGCGGCAGATAGAAGAAGAGCCCAGGCTCAACTTACCGCTTTAGAAAATAGCAGACAAGCTATTATAAATCCTTATGCTAATGCTAAAGATTTGAGCTCGTTAGCAAAAGATTTGAGCGGAATGGTTTCAAATCCATATGCAAATTTAGGTGTTGCTACAAAAGGGGCAGAGATACAAATGGAACAAACTGACATGGCTTTAGCTAATACTCTAGATACATTAGCCTCTACTGGCGCAAGTGCTGGTGGTGCTACAGCTTTAGCTCAGGCCGCATTACAAAGTAAGAAAGGTGTTGCCGCAAGTATAGAGCAACAAGAAGCACAAAATGAAAAAATGAAAGCTCAAGGCCAACAGCAAATGGAACAAATAAAAATGCAAGAAGCTCAAAGAGTCCAAGGCATTCAAATATCTGAAGGACAAAGAATGCAGCAAGCTGACGCAATGGGAAGACAATTTATGTTTAATGCTAGAGAAAGAAGAGAAAGCGATAAGATTGGTTATCTTCGAGGAGAAAAACAATCAGCTAAACAAATGGAGCATAGTGCGTATATGAATAAAGCCAGCATAAGTCCATTAGGGGATTTAGGAGGAGCAATGTTTAGCGCGGGTCTTGGTAAAGCAATGGGTTAATAAAAATAATTATGACATTAAAAGAAAAATTATTAGAAAATAAACGTCTTAATGAAGCTAATCAGTATAAGGTTGCTGAACAACAATCTATGATGGTTTACCAATTAGGATATGGAGAATCTCTTAAAAAAGAAGTAGATTATAGCGCTTTATATGAACCTTTTGTTCACCAATATGCTAATCTTCAATTAGCTCTTCAAAACAATACAGCTGAAAATCCTGCAGCAGCAAGAAAACATACACAAGATATTGTCAATAGTGTACAAGTAATAAAAACAGCTATTGAAAATATAGGCTCTAACTTAGAAGTTTGGGGTGAAATGGTTCAAAAAGCTAGTATGATGGGTGGTGTAGATTTAATGGGCACTCCAGAAAGTAGATATAGAGCTTTGAATTTTTTCGCGGGTAGCTTAGCTGGTGAAATACAATTAAATGCTATAGATAATGATATTAATAAATTAGCATGGGATATTTATGATGACTTAGGTTTTGTTGAAAGAATATATTTAACTAAACTTAATGAGTTATCAACAAAGCAAGATATGTTTGTAGCTATTCCTGATACTAATAAACAAAATCAAGATTTTAAAATGCTCAGTTCTGAAATATTCGAAAGAGAAGATATGGGTGGAGAAATGCCCGTTCTAACTGGTGGTGTAACTGAGACTTATAGAAAAAAAGCAAAAGATGGATCTGTAGAAATTAAGCAAGAGGATATGGGTAATGATATGGTTCAAGATTTTTATATAGTAGATAAAGACCTAATATCCAATAGTTTACAATTTAACACTGAAATGGATAAAATATCCGTTGGAATGTTAGGTGCTTATGAAGGATTTGATGAAGTTATAGCTTTTAATAATAATATTATTGCACCGGTTACAGATTATTATTTAAAACCCGCAAAAGCATTAACAAAAAGACAAGAACAACAATTTATAGAAGATTACAAAACATGGTTTTTAGCAAAAGAAGTACCTGAAAAAATGCCTTTAGGAGATCCAAAACCTAAAAACATGGAACAACCACAAGAGCAAATCGAGGAAGTAGCTGTAGAAGAACAGGTAGAAACAATTAACTAATATATAATGGCTGATCCTAAAGATAAAAAATTAAATTTAAATTTAGACCCTAAATGTGCTTATTATGTACATAAAGGTGATATAATGGGATACATGAATTGTATTTCAGGTAAAGCTCCTAAGGTGGCTGATCAGCAATTAGTTTTTCAATTAGGAACAACAACTCAGGATGGAAAAACAATATTTGCTCCTACAGAACCAATTTGGGCTGATACTGAACAAGATTTATATAATCAATTAAGTGAAAAAAATTATGTTAAACAAAGGGGCGGTGTAGAAAATTATTTAAAATATTATCAAAATAGAGGTTATAAATTTATGCCTTTACAAGAAGGCGAAGGTGGTTTAAAAGTTTTTGATGATTTTTATAGAGATCCTAGTAAAGGTATTGTGCCTGTTAAAGAATGGGATTATTTAGAAATTAAAAATGCGCCTTTAGTTGCAGGTGACCCCCAAAGATTAAAAGGAGTAGTTCAAGCAGACCACGATTATTACGCAAATGTTTTAGGAGAGTCAGTATGGAAAACTGATTTAGGGCCGTGGGGACCAAAAGAAGTATTTGAAAAATTGCAAGTAAATGCTGAGTTTTTAAGAGATGAAGCTATACAAGATGAAGACCAAGAAAGTGTAGATTATTGGAATCAAGTTATTAACGACGAAAAATTTACATATTATCCTGAATTTAAACTTTGGGGAGGAAGAACTTTTGGTGGTAGAGAAGATTTTAAAAATATAACCCCCGCAGGTGAGAAAATATTAAATCGTATGTTATTCAATGATGACGATGTAATAATTAGCGAGGAGTTTCAAAAACAATTAGATTTAAAAGCTGATGAAGATGTTAGAAATGCTGTTTTAAGAAATAAAACAAATCAAGTAATAGAAGAAAAAATTAATAAAAATATTCCTTTAGGTTTATCAGAAGATAACTGGGTAAAAAGACAAATAAAAAATATAAATAATATTTTTCAAGAGGTAGAAAATAATGCTCTAACTTATTTAAACCCAAAAGACAAAAAACTATATAAACTTCAATATGATTTACAGCTAGCTAAAGATGAAGGAGATGAAGAAAAAATAAAAAAATTACAAGAACAAGTTGATAAAGAGAGACTTAAATTTACTGATGAAGAGTCATATATATGGAATCCAGATACTGGTAAGCTAGAAACTATAAAATATTCGGAAGATGGTAGCGTTGATTATTCTGGAGCCTCAGAATATAGTAAAGAAATAAATAATGCAGCTATTGATCTTCTGGAAAAAGAAATATTTGATAATGAGGGGAATATTAGTGGGTTGTATAGTCGACAAGTAAAAGAATATCATGAAATAGTCGCTCTCGCTAAAATGATTAAAGGTAATTATGAAGAGGTTACTAGCGGGGAAGGGGGATTTACCAAAAAGTTATCGGCATTTTTTACTAATGAAGAAACTAAAGATATAATATATACAATAGCAGAAACTGGGAAATTACCAGAAAAATTAAGCCGGGATTGGTTTGAAGAAGGAGCTGGTACTAATTTAGGAGAAGCTTTAAATGAAAAAATAAATGAATATTTAATAACTTCCAGGGCTATTGCATTAAATATGAATCCTTTTTTTGAAGGGAATGATTGGCAGTCTGCTGCAGCGGAAGAGATAGATAGGAAAGCTAGACAACTTGTTGGTTTTAATATAACTAGTAATCAAAAAGAATTTAGTGCAGATTTATTCGTAAATAAGATACTTTATGATTCAGGTATGGCACTTAATGTAGATGATGTGCAAGTTACCGAAAGATTTAAAACATCTGTTGGACAGCTTACATTTGGGATGAGTTTAGATTTAGCTGAGCTAATGATTGCTATTTATGGTTTTAAAAAATTACCACCATATGATTCTTTAATGAAAGGAATTGGTAGGGTCGGACAATTTCTTACTAATCCAAAAATATTAGGACCGATGGCCTCCAATCCATATTGGAAACAAACTGTAAAAACTGTTGTTGGACTAGAGGGTAAAGGACAATCGGGTATAAAAGAAATGATAACCCTAATGGGTGCTGATAAAGCTTTAGAGATTACAACAGGTCATCATCCTATGCCTGCGGAGTTTGGTTTAATACTAGGTATGAGTAACCAAATAACTGAACAAAAATTTTTAGCTAAAAAATTAATGATGTTAGCTGCTAAAACACCTGGTTTAAAATATTTAATGGGTGTTGATGGAAAAGGTTATGGTTTAGAAGTTGTAAAAGCCCTTACTAGTGCTACTATAGCAACACCTACAATGACATTTACAGAGGCCGTCCAAACAGCATATAGAAAAGGAATTTTAAAAGATGATGAATGGAATAGCTTTTCAGAGGTTTTTATGTCAGCAGATCCAAATGAACCTTGGTATGGTAAAATGATGTCTACTTATTTTTCTTTTGCAGCTTTAGGATTAGGTAGTACAAAATTAGGTACATTAATGTATAATGATTTAAGAGCAGGTAGGGATAGGGTTACACGAAGCGAAATTGAATCTACAGATATATTAAACAAAAAAGAATATAGATCACAACCTACTATTGAAGGACAAAAAAGAAAGATAGGTGATCCTGAATTAGTTGATCCATTAAGTACAAAATTTGATGTAGAAAATCAATCATCAGGTGAAAGATTAAAGGAAATTGATGCTGCTTATAACAGAGCTAAAAATGCTATTGAAAATAATAAAGACTTAAGTAAAGAAGAAAGAAGGGAAAAATTAGAGGAGATAGATCTTGCTAAAAGACATTTAAAACAAGCTGTTCATTATAAAACTGGTATGGACGGTATTGAAAAGACTAATAAATATACTGAAAAGCAATACCTTAAAGTACAAAAAATAAATCTTGACAAATGGGTGCAATCTGAAAATTTAAGTGATATACCCGCTGAGAGTGTGATATTTTTTGGCAGTCAAGGGCAGCAAGGTATAAATGTACTTGCAAGAACTTTAACATTGAAACATGGATATGGCCCAAAAGAAGCTAATAGATACGCAAAACAAATCATCAACGGCTCTAGAAGTGTTGTAGAGAGAGTAACACGAATAAATGAAAATCTAGATTCCCCCACTGCACAAAAACTTGCTACTAATTTAATACAAGGAGATGTTCTAGCAGCAGAAAAAAATAATTTAAAGAAACAGTGGGAACTATCCCAAAAAGAAGGTTCTGAAATTAAAATGACTGAAGCGGAATACAAACAGAAAAAAGGAGAAATTGAGCAGAAGGAAGTACAAAATGAAGCAGAATTTGAAAGATTGTTTAAGGAATCTCAAGCTGAAGGACTTAAAATTACTCAAGATAAGGTTAGAGTTACTGGAGAAAGTGGAATGACAAATGTTGAAGTACTTAGAGATGCCCAATGGAAAGAAAGAGGTCTAGGAGAAGGTGGTGGTTTTTTCTCTTCTAAAGATGGTAAGATTATTTTTAATGTAGATGAAATTAGAAGGAGAGGCAGCACAGGTGTATTTGAACATGAAGCCGGTGGTCACAAATTAATTGCAAGCACATTACGAGACGCAAATGGGAAATTAACCCCCTCTGGAAAAAGAATTTTAAGAGATTTTAGAAATATGATGAAAAATGATACATCTATTTTTAATGAAATTCAAAAAGAAATAAAAGATAACTATAAAGATTTAAACAGCGAAGGTGCTTTAGAAGAATTTTTTGCTCATTTTGTAGAAAAATTAGCTAATAAACAATTTGGCGAAGGTGCATTCCAAGGTAGTAAAAAAGCTATAACAGAAGTTAAAACAGCAGAAGATTTATTAAATTTAAGTATTGATTTTGTTAAGGAAGTTGAAGGAATGGTTAAGGGAGATAGAACTCAATTTGGAGAAGCTATTTTAAAAATATTAAGACAAGGAGTTGATAAAGCTGCTATTGAAGGGGAACAATGGAGAAGTAAAAAATCTGGAGAAAGTTTTAAATTAGATCCAGCAGAAGGTAAATTATCTGAACAAATAAATAGATTAGTTACAACAACAAATAAAGCAGATTTTGTTAAACAAGATATAAATAATATATATACTAATATAATAGACGGTAAATTAGACGCTGTTATATTTGGACCAAAAGGGCCTTTGTCTCAGGTTAAAGATCCTGCGCAAAGACAAGAAATATTATTAAACATTGGAACTAGGCTTACAGGGTTAACGGAAAGAGGAGGGTTTGACCCAGCTAAAGGAGCTTCACTATATACGTGGTTATATAATGCTGCAGAAAAATCTTTACGTGACCTTAGAAAAAAACAAGCCACCGAATCAGACACTGTTACTTTGGATGAAGTCCAAGCTGAAAGAATTGTAGATGATTTAAGTCCTTCTTCAGGGCCAGAAACCGCAACTCAAAGAGCCAATGCTGTTAATGTAGGTTTGAGAATTAGACCAGAAGAAAGAGACTTAATAAAACAAGAGGTTGCTAATCAAATTATATTATTTGATCAAACAACTGGTTTACAAAATTTAAATAGAAAAAATTTACAACAATTAAGAAATTCTTTTATTAAAGGACCAGATGGAAGTGCAAAGAATAATAAAATAAGAAAATTAATTCTTCAAAAAGTTAAAGAATTAGGACCTAATGGTTTAAGTTCAAAAGAAGGGGCTAAATTATTATTAGAAGGAATTTCTTTAAGTAGAATGTCTAACTCTTTAAAAGGAGGAGGTAAAGGTTTTGAAATATTTTTAGAACCTGTATTAAAAAAAGATGGAACACAAGAAAGATATACTGTAGAAGAAGCTAATGCTTTAGGGATTGCTTTAGACAAAAGTGGTTCTGGTCCATTAAAATACAAAAAAAGAAAACTATCTGATCTTGTAAAAGATGGTAAACCAACACAAGAATTTTTAGATTGGATAAAAGGTACAGATATTGCTTCTGGCGCAAGAGGTAGAAAAAATTCTATTATAAATGAATTAACTGGTGAAATGGGTATAAATATCATGAATGATATACTTGTTAATCAGAAAATTATAAAACCTATAAGAGATAAAGATGGTAAAATTATTGGCACAGAAGAAGTAGATTTATTTCCTGATTCTTCTGCCGCTGAAAAAACAGCAATAGCAAGTGACCAAATAGTTGCTCTTGCACAAGATTTAACTAATAGAGTTTACCAAAATAATGGTTTTTATTCTAAGAAAGTAAATACGGAGCTTAAGGGGACTCTTAAAGGTCTTAATGAGTTATTTAAAACAGAACCAATAAACATGGCCCTAGCTTTAGAAACTTTCTTAGAAACGCAACCCAAAAGTGCAATAGAAGCTTTAGATCGCGCTGCTGCTGGTGTTGATAAAACTTTTCAAGATTTTATACTTGATTTTTACAATGAGGCATTAAGACAACAGCATAGAATTTCTAATGAAACTTATCGTCTTGAAAATCCAGAAGGTTATGAAACCTGGCTAGCAAGTAAAAATCAAAGGATCAAGGTGATTAAAAAATATCTTGATAAAAAAGGTATAAAATATTATTCAGAGAAAGACTTATTAAAAGATCCTAAAAAGACTTTAGATGTTTATAAAGATTTTATTAAAATGTTTGGTCCATGGAAAGATCTAACAGCTGGGCAAAAAAAGTTTATTGAAGGTGCTATTGGTGTAGGCAAAGGAAGTTCTAAAGGAAGATGGTATAAAGCTTTAGGATTATGGAAAACTAGAGGAGATAAAAAAATATCAACAGAAGAAATGTTAGTTGAGGTATTTGGAGAAGATATTTTAACAGGAGGAGGTATTGAAGTAGAAGGAAAGGATGGAAAAACTACACGTGTTCCAGTAGAACTAGGTGATATACATACTTTTGAGCCTACTGCAAATAACAAAAAAGCATTAAAAAAAATAATTGAAAATAAAGACAATTATACACCACAAGAGTTAAGAGATCAAATAGTTAAATTATTAATTCCTAAAGGTAAAGGGGTAGAATATTTTGATACAATGATCCAAGAAAATTTAAAAAGCTTGGGTAATGTATTAAAAGGTTTAGGTGATATATATAAAAAGAAAAATTATGATAAAAATTATTTATCAGATAATATTGCTAATTTTTTACAACAACAAACAAATTATAATACAGGTATTAAAGCATTGTTCCCTATAACTTCGATGCTATTAGAAGCTAAGGGCTCTATCGATTCAAAAGGCAACTTAACTTCAAAAGAAATACACTTTGAACATAATAAAGAATTATTAAATTTTACTAAAGATTATTTAGATATAATTACTAATAAAAAGCTTTCTACAGAGCAAAGAAATAAAAAAATAGATGACTTAGTACAAGAAGCTACTCAATCAATTATAAGTGAAGAAATGAGAGCTATCAAAGATTCTCCAGCAATGGGTGGTAGAGTTATTAGTCCTACTAAAGGGAAAAGTGGATTAGAATCAACATATGACGTTAGTTTAGGATCAAGTAAAAAAGCTATATACTTACCAAGTAAAACTGGTGAAACTGTAGCTGATCATTTAAGCCAAAGTCAAAGAAGAAAAGAAGTAGAATCTATTTTAACAAAAGAATTTAAAGCTTTAAATAAAAAAGGTATAAAATTACCTGATGTAGGTTTAACCACTGATGGTGTTTTAACTCGAAATAGACAAGGACAACTTGAATTTTATTCTAGAAAACAAAAAAACAAAGAATTAAATTTTAGTATAAATGAAATAATAGAAAGAACAGTTAATATTCCTATTAAGAAAAAAATAACCCAACAAGAGGCTAGAGTACAGGGTAAAGATAAAAGCCCTTTTATGAAATATTTTTATGGTGCTGAAGATTTTGGTGGATTAACACATTCTATATTATCTGGCGAGGGTAAACAAGGAAATGTTGATATAAAATTTTTCAGAGATAATTTAGAATTTCCTTATAACAAAGGAATTACAAAAACAGAAACTTATCAGCAAACAATAAAAAAAGATTTTGGTGCATTTTTAAAGGAAGCTAGAATAGATAAAGTTATTAAAAAATTACCTGGTGAAGGAAAAGGATTAGAAAAAATAATTGAGGGTACTAGTTTTTCATATGATCAAGCTATTAGAATTTATTTATGGGATAAAGCTAATTATAAAATACCTGGTTTAGAAAAAGTAGATCAAACTAAATTAGTAAACTTAGTAAAGAGTAATCCTGAATTACAAGCTTTTGCAGAAGGTTTATTAAAAATAGGTAAAAACGATAAATTTACTAAACCTGGAGATTATTGGGATGTTAGAAATCTTAGTTATGATATGCTTGTAAACCAAACAAATAGAGCACGTACAGCTTATTTAGGAGAATTTATAAACAATGTAGATGTTATATTTTCAAAAGACAATTTAAATAAATTAGAAGCAGCCTATGGCCCTGAATATAGATCAGCATTAGAAAGCTCTATAAGACGAATGAAAAGTGGTAGTAATAGGCCAGGCGGTGGAACTAAAACAGAAAATGCTTTTTTAAATTGGACAAACAATTCAGTTGGAGCAATAATGTTTTTTAATAGAAAATCAGCATTATTACAAACAATTTCTTCAGTAAACTTTATTAATTGGGGAGATAATAATCCAATAGAAGCTGCTAAAGCTTTTGCTAATCAACCTCAATTTTGGAAAGATTTTAGTTATATATGGAATTCAGATAAATTAAAAACAAGACGTGAAGGTTTAGGTTTAGATGTAAATCACAATGAAATCGCTAAAGCTATTAAAGGTAGTACCAATAAAGCTGCCGCTGCATTATCTTATTTATTAAAATTAGGTTTTACTCCTACGCAATTAGCAGATAGTTTTGCTATTGCTTCAGGTGGTGCAACAATGTATAGAAATAGAGTTAATACTTACTTAAAAGAGGGATTATCAGCTAAAGAGGCTGAGGCTAAAGCTTGGGAAGATTTTTCAAGGATTTCTGAAGAAACTCAGCAGTCAGCAGATGCTTCTTTGATATCTCAACAACAAGCAAGTACATTAGGTAGATTGGTTTTGGCGTTTAAAAATACGCCAATGCAATATACCCGAATTATAACTAAGTCTATGAGAAACCTCGCTAAAGGCAGGGGGGATTTTAAAACTGAGGTAAGTAAAATTGCTTATTATGGTGTTGTTCAAAACATGATGTTTGCTTCTTTACAAAATGCTTTATTTTCAGAAATTCAAGGGTTTGACGGTGATGATGCAGAAGTTGAAATTTCTCCAGAAAAGCAAAATAAAAGAAATAAAAAAGTAAAGAAAATAGTAAACCAAATGTTTGATACTGTTGCACAAGGATTAGGTGTTTATGGCGCAATGCCAGCACAGCTTAAAAATGTAGTAATGAAATATATAGAGCAAGAAAATTTAGATCCTTTCCAAAGAGACCATGCTTTAACTTTACTAGAAATAGTAAATTACTCTCCACCGATTGGCTCAAAACTTAGAAAAGTTTATAATGCCATACGAACTAAAGAATTTGAAAAAGATATAATTGCAGAAAGAGGATGGGATATAACTTATGATGGTAAAGTAAATTTAAGTCCTTCTTATAATGTTATAGGATCTTTAACTGAAGGTGTAACAAATGTTCCAATGGAAAGAACTTTAGTTGAGTTAAATTCTCTAGTAGAAATGTTGGATACAAAAAATTCTGCTTTTCAACGGTTAGCATTATTACTTGGATGGAGAAGCTGGGATGTAGGAGCCTCAAATGAAGAAATGGATGAACTTGCAGTTCAGTTAAAAGAAAGAAAAAAACAAGAAAAGAAAGAGGCAAGAGAAAGAGAAAAAGAAGAAAAAAGAAAACAAGAACAACAAAGAAGATTCATTGGCAAAACCGATGAAGAAATAGACTATATTAAAAAATCAGATTCTATTAAAAAATATAATCGTAATGAACAAATAGATCAATTGAAAAAATTAGGGGTTGATCCTAAAGAGTTAAAAGGATTAAAAGAAGATGATTTAATAAGAAAAATTATAGAATTAAGTGAAAAAAAGGAAACTGAATAGTAAAAATCCTAAATATTTGAGTGATGATAAAAAACAAGAACCTGAGATACTTGAAAAAAGATTATTAAACACTCCTAACCCTAAAATAAAAGTATACTCAGTATTTTTAAAATAAAAACAATTAAATAATAAAATTATGGCATTTAAACAACCTTTATATCAAACAAGACATGATCTTCTTAGTCAAGATTCTAATATAAAAAATGATAACGAAAGAAATACTACTAGAAGTGGTATGATAGAATCTTTTGGTAAAGCTTTAGGTGTAGCGGCTTCTTTTTTCCCATTAGGAAGAGTTGTAAGAAGTATACAAGGTGGCACGAAAGTAGGTCAAGCTCTTTCTAACACTCCTAGGCAATTATTTAACGCTAGTAAAACAACTAAAAATGTGCCTGTTGTTGGTAAACCTGGCACAACAGTAAAAGTACCTAAAAATTCTTCTACTAAACAAGTTTCTTATGCTAATCCTAAAATAAGTATGACTGCAGAAGAAAGATTAAAAGCTGGTTATTAAAATTAAAAAAATGAAATTATGGAAAATTGTCCTTTTTGCGGCAGCTGTACTTGCCACTAGTTGTTCAATACAACAAAAACCTAAGTTACAAATTACACACGTATTAGCTGTAACTCAACAAGGTGATACATTAAAGTTGCCTATCGATGTTATAAGACCCATTAATTATAGAATTATAAATTATAGTTCTGGATATGGATATGGGTGGAATAACTGGTATAGACCTTATTATCATAATTATATTCCTA
>Ga0209645_1000666_pt1 | contig 17631 bp, 11 predicted proteins | sample ETNvirenome_6_30_FD_184070 | JGI IMG/M metagenome (GOLD analysis project Ga0209645, IMG submission 184070) | Marine viral communities from the Pacific Ocean - ETNP_6_30 (SPAdes) (version 2) | ecosystem: Environmental > Aquatic > Marine > Oceanic | place: Pacific Ocean | collected 2013-06-19
CTTTTACCACCGCCAACTTTAATGGTTTTAGTCACACTACCTTTCTCTCCTCTTTGTGTAGCAGTGAAACTGACTTTCTCACCTCTACCAACTTTCAAAGTTCCAACAGAAAGTCCAGAAGTTTTTGGATTATCATCCCAACTAAATTTCAAAGTAACATCACCACTTCCTTTGACAATCATTTCCCCACCATTACCACTAAACTTTGCAGTTACCCCCGGAGAAGTTGATTGAATTCTTAATGAAGCATTTACGTCAAATCCATTAGTGGCATCATCATCAAATTCAACTGTTCTACCATTATTTCTAACTCTTCTTCCTGCAGTTCTACTGGCACCTTCAGTTCTTACAGGATAAGTATCCTCGCTACTTATTCGATTTAATCCAATATAGGTAACTGGTGAATTACCCTCCTTTTCTATTGTTTTTGCTGGAGTCCCCCAGTCTCTTGTATCAAAGACCTTTTTGTTTACCTTTTCAAAGGTCTCAGTAACTTGATTAACAACTTCAACTTCAATGGTGTGCTTCCCTTCAGAAAGAGGGAACTTAACAGTTTGGGGAAACTTTGATTTAAATCCTTCAAGACCTCTCTTTGGATAGTTCAAACCACCGGACATGATTTCCTTACCATCTACTAAGATTCTACCACCATTATCAACAGTTCCCTTCAGACCATAGAATCCAGCATAAGGTGCTTCAATGACCCATGAAGTTCTATAAGGTTGACCACCAGCATTGTCAGAACCTGGAGTTGCAAGTGGAGGAATAGGTGAGAGGGCATAACGATTCATGAACAGACTCCACCTATCATCAAGAGTCACAGGGAACCATCTATCCCTTGATCCTGGGAATCTTGTGGTCCAAATTGGATTATTAGGACATCTACCCTCTGCCACAGGTTTTGGTTCTTGCGGAATCGGTGGCATAGGTGCATCAATTACAAGTGCAGCACCCATTGGATTATCATTCCAAGATCTGGCAGATACAACTTTCTTCTCTTTGAAAGTTGCTCTAATTCTTACAGCAAGAGCCATGGGATTACCACCACTAAGGGGTTTTCCTGGAATTTGTTTTAGTTCTGCTCTGATTCTGTACTTACCAGCATCAAAATATCTTGTTTCAAAACTCTTACCCGTACTTCTTCCTGGACCACTAAATCCCTTCTTTCTGATGATAACTTCATCACCACCATCATTAATATCACCAAGACCGTTACCAATTGCCATTCTACCACCACCAGCACGGTTGCCAATGTAAAGAGTGACATCATCATCAACCATCGTTTCAATATTATAGTTTCCGCTGATAGGAAAGTCTACATACTCCCATCTGATGACGTAGTTACCAGCAAAATCATCAGTCTGTGCTTTATTTGTATCAGGGTTAATAGGGAGAATACCGTATCTACTTAAGAAGTCTCCATCTCTACCTGCATTTGGATTGATTCTCCACAGTTTTCTATCTGCTTTATCAATAAACTCTTTCGTGCTGAAGACTTCTTGAGTTTCAAAACCTCTTTCTGATGCGGGGATAGATCCTTTGAGTTCTGGTTTTGCATCAACTCTAAAGGTCAGATTATGTGTTCCTCTTGTCTGTGTACCTTGTGGACCAGTTCCTTTTATGGGAGTTCTATTTGATGCAGTAAAAGTACCTCTACTTACCTTCACTTGCATATCATCATTGTCATTTGCAGATCCAACATAATCTGCGAAAGCAATCTTACTTGGTTTGTTTCCTTTTTCTTTCGTGCGTTGTTTAAATTCTTGTACCGTTCCTTGTTCAACAACTCCAGAGTTTGATTTAGTATTTGATGCTTTATTAATGTTTATTTTTCTCGTGACATTACCTTTTTCACCACTCTGAATCCACTTGGTGTCACCTATCTTAATTGACTTTACAGCAACACCAGCCGTGCGCGGATTATCATCCCATTGTAATCTTAAAGTAACATCACCTTTTGATTGTCCAGTGACAATTAACTTTGTTCCATCATCAGAGAACTTTGCTTTCAGTCCAGGAGAAGTTGACATGATGGTAAACTTAGCATTAGCATCACTGCCACTGCCATCTCTCAATTTTAATGTATTATTATTATTTCTGCTATTTTTACCTGAAACTTCAATTGGATTATTTGCCCTGTTTAATCCATCAAAGTCTAATTTATATTCTCTTTTATCGGATACTTTTTCTGGAGCAGCATCAGCAACTGCAACAACCTTGTAATTGGTATTTCTAAGGATATTAATTTCTTTTTTATAAGAACTATCACTCTTTTGAACATTGTCAAGAACAAAAGAATGCGATCCATCCTCAGAAGTAAACGCAAATTTTATTTGTCTATGTCTTTCGCTTCCTTGACCATAAACTTCAAACTCAACAGGAATTCTATTCTTTTCTTCCCTTTGTTTTACTACATTAGTATAGATTGGAATATTCTCAAGATCAATTCTGATCCTATGAACACCAGAATTCACAAATCTCTTTATCTTTTCAGGAGATCCTTTGAATCTTTTTGCTCTACCAATTAATTCATTATCAAGATAAAAATCAGCAACGTTATCAGCAAGATATTTGAAGGTATATTCTCCATCATATGGGAAATCTTCTTCCCACTCCATAGTATGTTCAATCCCAGCAAAGTCACTGCCAGGAGCATTTGATGGAGGAACTGGAGAAACCGCATTGCGGTTCATGAAACTTTTCTCTACATTATCTTGCAAGGATCTATATGCCCTGCTGTCTTCAAACTTGTAAGTTAAAGTAAAAGTAGATCTTCCTTTACTTTTATCTTTATTTGATGCAGTGAATATACCTTGTGTACATTCGATCTGCAAATCATCATTATCATTTGTTGTATTTCTAAAGTCGGCAAAGATAACTTTTCCTTTCTTTCCCTTATTTTTTTCTTTTGGATTTTTCCCAAGGAAACCAGCTAAACCTTGTTCTACTCCCTTACCTTTCTTTCCAGTATCTTTTTTATCACCACTTGAAGAAACATTGTAATTTACATTCTTCTTTATTCTCTTGGTTACTTCATGGACTTTTTTATCCTTAAAGTCATCTGCTTTAATGACAAATTTTTCAGTTCCATCCTCTGATGCAAAGATAAATCTCAAGTTCCTTTTGTTGGCACCTGCACTGTAGATGTTAAAGACAACATCAATATAATCAGCATCCTCTCTTGGTTTATTATTTTCATCACTGTTGTTCCATCCAGGATGTCTAACCTTGTGAACAATTCTTGATTTTTTATTTCTTGCAGTTACCTGAATGGGTCTTTCTTGTCTTGTTGTCCACCAATTACGGACTATATTCTGATCAATATTAATCTTCTGACCTCTTCTCAAAGAGAGAAGAAAGTCTTGATACCTTTGAATCTCTAATCTTACTGGATCGTTATCAAGATTTGCATAGATGGTAGGATCCCATATTCCGATATCTTTTCCATCTTTATCATATCTTCTACCGAAAGATCCTGTTGTGGGTGCTCCACTAAGATCATACTCCTCAAAATCTTCTTCATTCTCAAAAGTTTCTACTGTAGTGAGAAACTTACATTCAGGATAACCAGGATCTCCGATCATAATAGAGCGAACTACAGCTCCAGATCCAATGCCATATTCATCAAACACATCTGTGATAGGAGCATATTGATATCCCCAACCACCATCGATCAAATCAACTGCAAGCAGAGATCCATCATTACCAAAAATAGGATTTCCCTTGGCACCAATTCCTCCACCACCAGAGAACCTTACTCTGGGAGAAATTTCTTTTAGAACTTCTGGTTTTATATTATTGAATCCACCAGTACCACCACCAGTTCCAGTACCACCACCAGTTCCAGTGCCAGTGCCAGTGCCATCTTCATAAATGTCAAGACCAGTTATACCATCACAACCAGCACTTCCTGATGCTGAGTTTGTAGGTAGGAGGTCTTTTCCTTCAAGTGCATTAACCTCATTAATATTCATGAACTGAATTTTATCTCTTCTTCTAAAGATAAAAGTAGTTCCTGGATTTAATTTTGCGTACTTATTAGCTTCATATACGGTAAGATTACCGACAAAACCTCTCTCAGGGTCAATGTAACCAACCCTGATATCGGATTTAGATGCAGGTCCGAAGAGATTAAACGACATTATCGATTATACTTTGCCTTCATAATGAGTATTTATGAGATGGTTCCGATAGTATTTCCTTCTTCATCAATAATATTGCCTTGTGCCACAGCATCTCTTTCTTCTTGTGTTATTGGAGTATCAAGGTCAATATCAGGTTGAGATGTTGGTGGTGATGCAAATGGTGTCTCTGTGGGTGCTTCTCTTGCAGTGTCATTCTCTCTATTGGTTGCATTCTCAATAGACTTAGTACTTGGTAAAGCAGAATCTTCTTGTGAAGATCCACCATTTGACAGACAATACTTGTCAGACACTGCTAAGTTTGGAGATAACTCGCAACCAAATACGTTCAGAGATATATTACTGAAACTGAGAGCAGAAGACATGCTACCACTAATGCCACCAAGGAGGTTTGTAATATCAGAGAGAGCACCACTTACCCCCGCTAATTCATTCTGTACATCTTCTAAAAATGAATTAACATTATTCAATAAGTTGTTGTTTGCATCATCGATTGCTTTTTTATTTGCATATAGTAATTCACCAATTACATCCTCGGCATAACAAGTTCCAACTTGAGGTTGTCTCTTTACTTGATCATTCTGTGGATTATCTACGTTCTCTCTTGCTTTTCTTTCTGCATTATCCATGTCTAAAGCATCATCAAGAACACCTTGAATCATTCCACAGAGACTCTCAGTTAGTTTGCCATACAAACAAAGAATCAGTTCAGTGATTTTTTCTTTCATATCACCAAACATTGATCTCATATGAGTGGGCAATGCTGCAACTGCTTTTGTCAATGCTTTATTAAGAATCTTGAGTACATACTCCATCACCTTATCCATGATAACTTTCATGTACTTGGCAATCTGACAAGCAGCATCACTAATCAACTTTTGTACATTTTCAATCGTGCTCGATACAGCATCAACATAACTTGAGATGGCACTGAGATATGAATTAAGTCTTTCTGTCAGTGTTTTAATGGTTGTTTGAATCGCAGACACTGCCGACTGAACAAACTGGTCAGGGTCTGGTTTCATCACGACGATACATTCTTTTATCTTTGCCTCTCTCTTTGTATCTGCTGCAGAGAGTTGATGTACTGCATCGGGATTTTCTTTTGTTGGATTACCAGTGCTTGGTGCAGATGGAGATTCTTGCTGCCTCCTTAATTTTGCGACCTGATCTGCAACTGCCTTCATGGCAGCATCTTCTACTTCTTGAGGAGATAGTCCTGCATTTCTTGCTGCTTCTCTGGCATCATTTGCAGCCTGCAATCCACCAGGGATTGCGCTGAGAGGTTGGTCTGGTCTCAGTCCAAACTTATTAAGTTGAACTCCTGGTGGTGCAGGAGCAAGTGCAGCAGCTAATTTTGGATCAGTTGGTTTCTTTGTAACCAGTCCATCATCAGGAGCAATTGGTTTTGCGTTTCCAGTTGCTGGTCTCTTGCCCTCAGCATATCCACTGGTAGGACTGAAATTAGATTCAGTCGTACCAATTTTCTTGGTCATTGGAGTTTGGGCATTATGCCCCATGATTCCCATGATGACGGGGACCTGTTGGTCTTGCCCATCCATGAAGAATCCAAAGACAAAGTTACCCTGACGGATCATGGGGGTCTGACTTGCCCCTGTTTGTCCACCACCAGCAGTGATGGGATACATGACACTCGCCCAAGGCAACTGATCCGAAGGGATAGACTCCTCTTCTTTATCATGGATACCCATGATACGAACTTTATATCGTCTACCCCATCCAGGGATACTATTTGCATCCTCAAATTTTCCAGGCAGGATGTTATCTCTCCATTCGGAGTCATCGGCAACTTGGCCGAGCCACCAAATGAATTGTGTGCCTAAAAAACCAGGATCAAATAGTGCTGCTCCTTCTGCCATCAGTCATCATATACCAGACATTCTGGTTCGGATGGGTTTTGATCACAGAATAATTCCAGGTAAGTGGGATCGTGGTGATCACCTGCTTCGATTTCTTTTTTATGATGCTCTGCGTATTCTTCCAGATCATGCAGTTCGCCTTCAATGTGCCGACGCATTTGTGGATTAGTTGTAGGATCTTGAAGGATCTCTTTGTCCTTCTTGATATGTGCTTCGATGTTTTCCATGGTTTCTTTTTAGAAAGCGGTTGTCGTATCAGTTGCTAATCTTGATACTGTTCTTTGATAGGGGTTTTGTACTCCAGGTGTTTGTGTTGGAGTTGCTGGTTTACCAGACTCATTTTTACCCTCTCTTGCCTTTCCAGTTCTACCGAAGGAATCTCTTACCAGATTTAGTTTGGTATAGGTTCCCTCAGCATTAACCAAATGGCACAATGCCGATATAATATATAGACCACCAATTTGACGGTCAATATCGTCATTTTTTGTATCCTCCTGTGCCGATGGAGCATCAAAATAAAGTGCATCACCTGCATGTAAAGAGAAATCTCCAGGGATAGTGATCTCAATCTCAGAAGCATACAGTTGATTATAACGCATGATTGCCTGATTGGTAATCAGTTCGGGTCTAAAGTTTGGATCCTTTGACTTTTCAATCTGCTGCTGACTTGTTCCTGATGGTAGGGTTCCAGTGTCCTTAACAATATAAGTTGTTCTTGAGAACTGTTTGTTCTCTCCTGGGCGGTTAAACTCTGGGTTGAGAACTGGTAGTTCCTTTCCACCTTTCTTCAAAGAATCCTCAACACCATCATCTCCTGTAGCTTTTGGATTCAAGACTTCATACTTACAGGTATATGGATCAAACAGAACAATTCGTGTTGATTGGAATCCTGCCTGCATCTTCTCTTGAACATTAACACGATTATCCTTAGAGAATGTCAGTGCTTTCATATCATATCCCTCTGGGATATTTGCACCTCTTGAGTCGGGAGTTTCATTATAGATAATTGATTTCTTTTTCTCTTGACTCAATAAAGTATCAATTGATTTAAAATGATATCCCTTTGAAGTTTCATAGAAGAAAAATCCTGCAGTCTTACCAGGTGTCACATCAGAAGGAGCACACTTCTTTGATAACCAGTTTAGTGTGTAATAAGGTTTCCATTGTCCAGGAATCTCATTCAGTTCAGTAGCATCCTCAATATCAGTAACATCTTTATCTGTTTCTAAGAAGTTAGTCAATATCTCTTTGACTGTTTCTGATGCCTTACCATCAAATCGTTTATTAATTCTAACCTCATCATTGAGAATATATTCTTTTGAAACTAAGTGAAGATTGACAAGACCTTTTGTTGTTTGATCACCAACAGGAGTTACCTTGTTAACATAAAATGTAAATTCTATCTGCTCTTCATTATTGTCTTTAATTTTGAAGATCACCTTTTCAGTTCCTACGATAGGTAACCCTTCTAAGGCACTCTTTTTATCAATCGAATTTCCTGAATCTGCAAAAGTAACAGTTGCCATTACAGAGTCCTGAAGAAGACTCTCATAATACATCAACTGCATTGTTCCGTTTACGATAGATACAGTCTTGCCCTGATCTTTGTTTGAGAAAACATCCAGTCTCTCAATAAAAGCAGGAGTAGACTGAGCACCTGTTACTTTAGTATCTGCCATGTGTATTACCTCTTACTTCTATTTAACGCATGTATAGAATATCGCTGAACATTTCCTTGCCCTTTGCGACAACATTAGTTACTGCAGACTTTGCCTTTCCATATGCATCAGAAGCAGCATTTTGAATTGGTTGTGGGACAGGAACTGGAATCACCTCTGGCATATCATATGATGCATATTGCTCAAGAACTTTCATCACTGATTTTCCATCTGCTTTGTTTATAGCGTTTAGGAATCCAGGAAGTGTCTTCTCAAGTGCTTTTGTAGTGTCATGATCAAGAACAAATTCAACACCACCCATATTTTTGAACAATCCTTGGCCAATAAATCCACCTTTATCTTTCACCTCAACGTGCATGTGCTCTTTGTGAGCATGAGACCCTGGACCATCCTTACCAGTCTTATCAGCAGCTCCCCAACTATCATGAATAAGTAACATGTCTTGTGCCATGTTTCCATTATTATAAATTGAATCTAAGACAGAACGATACCTTGCCTTAGAATCTTCAAGTGTTCCTCTCCAATCAGTAACATCAATTGCTCTGGATTCATAGTGACCACGACCCTGGTGAACATTAGATACTGATCCCTCACCAGGAGTATAATCTCCACCTTGTCCATCAGTTCTCTTTGAAAAATCTGGATGTTCTGCAACAGAGAATCCTTGAGAGATGAGATCTTTACCAACCTTGACAATATTATTACTTGCTTCAACATCAAAGTTACCCATTCTGGATCCTGATGCTGTGTTAGTGCTTGTATTCGTATTGGGAGTAGAACCAAGATTTGATTTATTAGTTCCTGAAGTTTCTCCTTTATCCGTCTTGTTACCAACTAATGGTTTGTTCGGATCACCACCAACAATAAACTTAGCAATGGTAGAAAGGTCTGGAAGTTTCTTTGCCATGTTATCCATTTGAGTCTTCAATCCACCAAGTCCAGCTGCACCAATTACTGCCTCTTCTCCCTCTTGAATTTGTGGAATAAAATCACGAGCAAGCATATAAGAATCAATTGCCATTGACACTGCAGGACCAGGAGCAAATCCAAAGGCACCTGATAAATCAAATACACCAGATACACCTTCTAAAAGTCCGCCGAAAGTATCACCTTGAGCAATTCTATCATAAGCAAACAGGAGGTTTACAATACCACCAAGAATTGGTATTGCTTTTGCTCCTATCTTCTTCATCAAACCTTCACCAGATGATGCACCAAGTTTCTTTAGAACACCATCAACTTTATCAAACCCTGGTATCTTTTTCAGAACATCCTTAAATTTTTCACCAAGAGACTTTACTTTCTCAAGCAATGGTTTGAATATTGGTTGTAAAGGTTCAACAATTTTTTTAACAAATTGTTCTTTTGCTTTATCTGCAAGACCTTTTGCTGCATTACCTAATGCTTGAGTACCCTGTTTGAATTTGTTAGCAAGAAAATCTCTTGCTTTGATTACATCATCATATCTCTTCTTGGCAAAGTCTGCCATTCCATCATAGGCATTCTTGATAGCACCACCAAATTTTTTCCCAAGACCACCAATAAAATTAGTTGTCCCTACAGCACCTTTGTATATTGCTTTACCAAAGTCTTGTGCAAGACCAGTAGCACCTTTTACAAATTTATTATTAGCAATCCTATCAAATAATCCCTGACCTCTTTTTGCAAGGTCTTGTACTGGTTTACTTTGAACTACACCTTGTCCAAGATCTACAACAGTGTCAACAACCTTTCTGCCTTTTTGAACTACACCTCGTCCAGCATCAACAACAGGTGCAAGTCTTTGTGCGACTTGTTGCATCCTACGCTGTCTTCGGAGTCTTTGTATATTCCTTGCTCTATCCCTTACTTCTTTCGGATCAAATCTTCTGGGTCGTCTTGGTCTCTTTGGTCTTTTTCTTTTTGGTCCACGTTGACGGCCACCCATGGTTGCCATGGCAGCAATCAATGCCAGATTCAGCATTGTGTTGATTGCACCAGACAGTTTATCGAAGTTGGCTAATGCTTCATCACCTAACTTATCTTTAATAAATTGTCTACCAGAATCATAAATCTTGTATCCAAAGTCAACAAGGTTTACAAATCCCTCTAACAGTTTTGCTCCAACGGCAAAGATAAACTTACCAATGGGTGCCAAGAAGGATAAAACTTTTGCTATTTCTGGAGCAAACTTTATCAGTCTGGTTACAATAAACCCAAGAATAACATTCTTGATAAAGTTTTTGATGCGGTCAAAGAAACTTATCTTAGGAAGTTTTAGACCTTTTGCTTTCTTCTCATCTTTATTATCACTCTTCTCTAATTCTTTTTCTCCCTCAGCACGTTCTTTCTTCTCTGATTTCTTTCGCGATTGCTCTGCTCTAATCTTATCAAGTGCAAGAGATCCTTTGAGAAGAGTATCTATTTCAATACATCTTTCTTTTATTATTACAAGAGTATCTTTTTCCTCTGTCTCAGCGGGGTCAGCAGCAGGAGATGCCTTTGTTGCTATCGGTGTAATGTTTGTGATAGCACTTTTCTTTATCGGGACCATTGCCCCGCCAGTCTTTTGTGGAAGTAACTTCTGAGCAGTAATTGCCATAGATTACACCGTTATCCCTAAAGTTTTTATCTTCTTAGAAGAAGACATCGCAGCAGCATCAAATGAAGGAATACCAGGTGACTGCGATTTCTCAGTCTTCTGGGGAGATTGTTGTTGGCCCTGCTGCATCTGCGTATATGCTGCGGTCGATGATGGTCTTGATGGTTTAGAAACAGATGCTGTCGTCACTCCAAGTTCTTGTCTTATTTTCTTGTAATCAAATGTTGGAAGACCACCACCTGAACCCGTAGATGCTGTACTTGAAGATGGTGATCCTGTAGATGGAGTAACACCGGTAGCACCACCAGCAGCAAGAGTTGTTGTTGCTGAGAAAGAACTTGGATCTAATCCTGAAAGATTTTTTTGATAAACACTAACAAGATCTTCATATCTTTTAACTGGTTGTCCATATCTACTTCTACCACTCATCATTGGTAGGGAAGCCCAGACTGGAGCAATCTTTGCAATCTGTTCTCTACTGATTGGAGCATCAATTTCTGCCTGAGTCATTCCCGCTTGACCCATCATATATCCAGCAATTGCCATCTTATCCTGATTTTCAGGAGAGAATAGTGAGTTGCCACTTAGACCTGCTTTTGCAGCAAATGCTTCTGGTTTCATCATCTGATATGCACCAACAGCAGCAGATGTGTACTGCCCATATGTTGCTTCACCAGCAGATAGTCTTCTCTTTTGTTCAGCAACCACCTCATCAATAGTCATCTTAGTGAGATCCATGTCACTCCTACCACCAAACCAGGTGTTATATCCATCTGGTTTAAGAGTTCCCTCTGCCCATCTGATGGTATTTAATAATGCCTTTGCATTCTTAGACATTCCATTTCCGCCTTCTTCACCACCACCTTCTTCAGATTTTGGTTTGTCTCCTCCTCTGAAGAAACTCATGACCCAATCTTGAATGCCACCTCCACTTGCTTTCTGTGGTTCTTCTGTTCCTTCTTTATTTCTACCACCAGGTTCTTCTTTTTCAGAAACTGATCCACCTCCAGAGAATCCTAAAACTCCTCCACCCATGAGACTTGGAATATTAGTTCCTCCACCCATGGAGTTCATTGCTGCCAATGTGTTAGTTCCATACTTACTTACAGCACCTTTACTCATAACAAACTCACCAGGAGTGAGCATTGCAGGGACTGTATCTTTATTTCCAGATCCAGGGACTCTACCACCCTGAGACATTTTTGCTGGAGGAGGATTGCCCATCTGAGTTGACATATCCGTTGCTTTCCTCTGCAAGTCAGTTGGATTGTCAGGATCATACTCTTGACCAGCAACCATCTGCTTAGGTTCTGCTTCTCTTAAACTATCTGTTGCTGTTGCTTGTGCTGTTCTAAAGTCTGCTTCCTGTTGTTGTTCAGGAGTTTGCTCTCCCTCAGGGGGTTCTTCATCAGCACCAACCTCAGTTCCTGTTAATATCCTTGCACCTAACATTCCAACACCACCAGCAACTGCCAATGCTGCAGCTGCTTTCGGATTCCGTGTGACAAATCTCAGTAGTTTTGGTACAGCAAATCTAATAATTTGAACTGCCCAACCACCGATGGTTCTAATCAGGGCACCAAACTTAGTTCCAAATAATAAGTATGCTCCGACAATCGCAGGCCAAAAGTCCTTAAAGAATCTGATGAGGTTGTCAATCTTCTCTTTATTTTCTTTATCACCCATCCACTTAAGGATGTTCATTACAATATTACCTAAGATAACAGTCTTGATAAAGTCAAAGATCTTTTCAAACATTCCTTTGACTGGAGCAAGAACTTTCTCAGTTGCCTTTGCCAGTCCTTTGAAAATACCAGACTCTAATCCCTTTTCTTTCTTTGCTCTCTTTGCTCTCTCTGCAGACTGTTTTTGCTTGCTGGATTGATCTGCATCAAACTCATTCTTTTCTATCAAAGTATCACGAATAGACGTGACAATCTTTAGTATCTCTTCAAGTATACCACCACCTGCAGCGGCTGCAGGAGCAATTTTACTTGGATCAAATTTTGTTATTCCTGCTGCTGGTGTTTTTACCAGTGCTCCACCACCACCTTCTCCTGGTAGTGCTGTTGGTCCCTTTGAAACTGTTGCTGATTGTTTTTTATCTAATACTTTCTCTACAAAATCTTGGAATCCAATCTTATCGTTTCTCTTCTTAAATCCTTCTTTTCTTTCTTCGGGAGATAATTTTTCACCATCAATGGTTCCCTCAGCAGTAAGTTCATCAACATACTGCTGGTATCTTTCTTCACCTAAAAACTTAGAACCGAACTTACTTGATGGCATTCCTTTGCTTTTGTTTTAATTCTTCTTCCTCAAGATGATGTTGTAATAATGCAACATAGATGTCTCGTTCCCAAGGCATCAGGTTTTCAATCTCAGTTAATGAATATTTATGGTACTGTATCAAAGCAAAGTTAAGTCTGTAGTAGTTCTCCAGATCCATATGGATCAGGGCTATGCGAAAAAACCCGCAAGACCCTCAATCACTACAGTATTTTCTTTCTTTGTCTTAGGATTCTTGACCTTAATTGAGTGAGACAACTTGGGCATAGTCTCAAAGAACTTCTCAATCTCTTTGAACTGAGAAGAATTCATCTGCTCAAGAAATTCTACAATCTCTTTCTTAGAACAATCTTCTACTGCCCAAACTTCTTCTTCGGTAAAGACCTTATCAATACAAGTTGCAATCAAATCAAATGATTGATCCATTGCATTCTTTTCATTAAAGTCAAAGTTGTTTTTGATGAACTGATCCAGTGATGGATATTTCATCTCCATCATAATATTATCATCAACCTTAATCCTGTTTGAATGTTCTTCGTTCTTCTGAACTTGAATATCATCCAGATTAATTGTGATGGGAACTTGAGTTACTCCATCATCAGGACAGGTAACATTAACTTCAATCTCCTCACCAACAGACTTACCACGAATGTTCAAGAACAAGTATTCAATATCAAAGGTAGGAAGATCTTCTACCTTCACACCTTTGGTGCGAATACAATTTTTAATAACGTTTTTGATCGCAGTTGTGATTTGCTTGGTATCTTCACTCTCCAATGCAATCACAAGAACTTTCTCTTCTTTTACAAGGAAAGGTCTGTACTCGATCGTTTGTCCTGTTGAAGGTAGTTCAAGTTCATATACCGGTGTGGCAATCTTTGGTAAAGGCATGATGTCCTATAGAATTTTTCAGTATTATTATTTATTAAGCAAGTCCAGATTGTATAGATCTGAGTTGATCGTTTGCACCAAGTGGAAGTTTATTATTATATAAGTTGGTGAATGATTGTGCGTTGGACTGTGCTTGACTTGATGGATTAAATCTGGTTGCTGGAACTGGTGGTATTAGAGGTGCAGTTTTACTTGGAGTCTTCAGCACAATATACCTAATATAACTCATTGATACAGTAACTTTTAAAAGAGATGATGCATCAAAGGAAATTGGCATTGATGAGATACTCAAAGGAAATGACCTGATGAATTCATAAGTCAATTGTTGTTGATAATCTCTCTCAAACTTTATTACTTTCAATCCCTGGTCAGCAATATAATCATTGGGATACTTTACCCGGTAATTATAACTTCTTGATGCAAGATTTGGTGGTTGCTCTTGATTGGGACCACCATCAGCCGAGATTGGATTGTCATCCTGATCTTCATTCATAATATAACTAATCCATCCCTCGAAGAAACGGATTGCTGTGTAATTCTGAGCATCAACATAGAAAGTCAGATCAATTCTATCATCAAACTGTCTTCTATATGCGTGCTTCTCTGTTACACCAGTACGATCATTATTATTTTCAAGAGTTGCTAATTGTGATCCTGGGAGACTTGCCTCACAGCATGACAAATTTACATTATCTTGATTGACACCAAGATAACTTCTAACCTCTTGCGGGAAAGAAAGTTGCACCTCAAAATGAGAGGTAAGGGCAGGTCTTAGTAATTTAGATTTAATGTCCGATACAGACCTTGGAGTAGGCATCTATAAATAATTTTTAACCTTATATATTATGTATGGCAGAAAGTATCAAGAGTAAATACAAACCATCATATCCAAGTAAATATAAGGGCGATCCCAGTAATATTATATGCCGAAGTAGTTGGGAACGCAAGTTTTGTCGTTGGTGTGACTTGAATGAAAATATTTTACAGTGGGGTAGTGAGGAGTTTCACATTCCATACATCTCACCACTTGATCGTAGAGTTCACAAATACTATCCAGACTTTATCATTAAAGTAAAAGAGAGCACTGGTCAAGTCAAGACTTATGTTATTGAGGTGAAACCAAAGAAGCAAACAAAACCACCAGCAAAGAGGAAGAAAGTTACTCAGTCATACATTTATGAGTGCAAGACCTGGGAGGTGAACAAAGCAAAGTGGAGAGCTGCTCAAGAGTTTTGTGAAGACAGAAGAATTGAATTCAAGATCATCACAGAAGACGAGTTAGGTATCAAATGAACCGTATCGAACCCATAATACAGGACATTCAATCTGAGTCTAATGTTGATGACAGAATGGAATTGATAATGTATGCACTGAATGATACTGTAGCACCCATACCTGAAGAGGGAAACATTTGCACCTTTAAATATTATGCCAAGACTCCTAACATTTCATATGATCAACATCCATTGGTTGCTGTGACTGAATTATTCCGATGGGGGTTTCGTGGCATCAATTTTCACCACCAGGAGTACAGACAATATACCTGGGAGGAGTTAGGAACTCAAGTATACATTGTTCAACAGGATGAACTTGATGATCTACTCTCATTACAATACGGAAAATTCGTACTAAATAAATAAAAACCACCATATCTGATGGCATCGAAAACATCAAAAGTAAGTGTAGTTGACAGAGGCACCGCTGGTGGAAAGAGCTACTATAAAACTGATGTAACTACTCTTGCTGATGGATCAGTTCAGAGACAAACATATAGAACTGATGCGAAAGGAAACAATAGTCAGTTGATTCAAAGTGTTACTGTCAATAGTGAAGGAAAAGTCACCAAAGATGAGTTGACATCTAATGCAACTGTCAATGAACAAAGAGATCTAAAAAATCCAAAGTCTCAGTTAAGACAAGGAATAAAAAAACAAGTTGATAGTGCTGCAGGAGAACTTGCAGAAAATAATATTGATGGTGTAACAAAAGATACTCTTGATAAGGCTGCACTTGGGTCTGGCAATGCTGCTCTAAATGAAGTTCAAACATTAGAGTCTTTAAACACTGCACCTGCTCCCCAATCTCTTTCAGTTACAGACAGAGCAGATACGAGAAAAAGTTTTCCAGACTGCGTTTATCCATTAGATCTTGGAAAGACTAAGCAAGATGTAATTAAATTTACAATGCTTGAATATGTTCCGAAGGATTTTAGTACAAGTACCTTTGGGTTTAGTGATAGAGCAGAGGATAGAAAAGGTATAGGAACTGTTATTCTTCCAATTCCTGGTGGTATTCAAGACACTAACTCTGTTCAGTGGTCAGGGCAAAACATGAACGCTCTGGATGCGGGATTAGCAGAGCTTGCATTAAGAGGAATTACTGGTGGGGCTGATCCATTCTTTCAAGGTATAAAGGAGATTGCAAATAAATTATCTCAAAATAATAGTGAAGTTGGAACTGCTGCTGCAACCGCATTTGCTGGTGCTGCATCAGGAACTGGTAGTCAGTTATTAACAAGAACCACTGGGGCAGTCATCAACCCTAACCTTGAACTTCTGTTCTCTGGTCCTGCACTCAGAACATTCTCTTTCCAGTTTAAACTAAATGCAAGAGAGAGATTAGAGAGTAAAGAGATTGTAAAGATCATTCGATTCTTCAAGCAAGGTTCTGCAGCACAAAAAAGTAAGTCTCACCTCTTCCTGAAGTCTCCTCATACTTTCCAGATTCAATACCTTCATAGAGGTCCAAGTGGTGAAGATAATCCTTTTATGAATAAAATAAAAGAGTGTGCTCTACAATCTGTTGCAGTAAACTACACTCCTGAAGGTAACTATGCGACTTTTCCAGATGGTGAAATGACATCATATGAACTCACATTACAGTTCAGTGAACTCGAACCCGTATTTAATAATGATTATGCTCAGGATAATGATGCTACCATAGGTTTCTAAAATGTCAAATTACTTCAGTCAAGTTCCAAATTTTGAATACGTTAGCAGACTTCCTGATGCGAAGATCTCCGACTTTATTCAAGTAAAAAATTTATTTAAGAAAGGAAAACTCAGAGAAGATATCTTCCAGAGTGTTGCTGTCTTTGAAAAGTATCAAATCAGAGGTGATGATAGACCAGACAATGTAGCATTTGATTTCTATCAAGACTCTAACTTAGATTGGTTGGTTCTTACCTGCAATAACATCATCAACATTCAAACAGAGTGGCCCCTGAGACAGACAGACTTTGATCGTTACATGCTTGAAAAGTACGGTGACTATGACACCCTCTTTAATGGTGCTCATCACTATGAAACCACAGAAATAAAAGATGGCAATGGTGTTGTTGTGATGCCTGCAGGTCTTAGATGTGATTCAACATTTGCTTTCTCATATACAGATAGTAAGAGCGATACCCTATTCAATCTATCCAATATCGCAAAAGCAGTCACTAATTATGAATATGAATCACAACTTGAAGACGATAAAAGAAGTATCTTCTTACTGAAGTCCAGATATCTTAATGTTATTCGTGATGATATGGAAGAAATGATGACATACAGAAAAGGATCCAGTCAATATAAGACTGAATCCTTGAAAACTGGGGATAATATTAGATTATTTCAGTAAATTAACATATGCTGCGATAACCAGAAGGGTTAAACACAACTGGTTGTATCTCATCATTCCTCAGCAAGTTTCTGGAAGTAAGATAGAGCATCGTCCTCGTCAGAGTCGTTAGACTTGGGAGTGATGTCTGGTGCATTGAAGTCAGCAGCAGGTTCAGGTGCCTTTGACTTGAAGTCAGGGGTGAAAGATCCACGACCCTCACTCTCATCCTCCAGATCTTCCTCAAGACGAGGACGGGAAGGAGTCTTCTGACCAAGAACCATCTTCAGACGATTCTCCAGTTGCTCATAAGACTTGAACTGATCTGCAGCAGTCAGGGCAGTAAGCGAGTACTCTTTTTTCCACAGGGCTTCAAGAGCATCGTCGTCATCCAGGAGTGGTGCAGTGCGATCAAATTCAGATGAGTCATAATTCCAGTAACCTTGAACCTTCTTGATCTTCAGTTTGAAGTTAGCACCCTGCCAGAAGTCAAAGGGGTTGATTGGAGTCTCATCCTCAAACTCAGGTTGCATCGCTTCCATGATCTTGTCAAAGATCTTCTTACCATATTT
>Ga0209645_1000667_pt1 | contig 17604 bp, 7 predicted proteins | sample ETNvirenome_6_30_FD_184070 | JGI IMG/M metagenome (GOLD analysis project Ga0209645, IMG submission 184070) | Marine viral communities from the Pacific Ocean - ETNP_6_30 (SPAdes) (version 2) | ecosystem: Environmental > Aquatic > Marine > Oceanic | place: Pacific Ocean | collected 2013-06-19
TTTTCCTAATTCTTTTATTGATTTAGGACTAGCGTTATAAACTAATGTTTGCCCAGGCGCTGTAAATTTAACTAGTGATTTAGTTGTAGCTAACGTATCGTCAAAATCAAAAGTTGACATACCTCTTGACTTTGTGTTTTGATTATAACTTCTCGCGTTTATAGCTGCTTCAGACATTAACTGTCTTTGTTTAACATTAGTATTTAAAGCTTTATTAGCTCCTTTTGCATTAACATTAAACATTTTTGCAAAAGTTGTTTTACCATCTAAAGCTACTATTGAGTTAGGGTCAATACCAACGCCATCTGCGTTGAAAACTATTTCGTTAAAATATCTTTCCCACCAGTTATTATCAAGAACACTCCAATTATCTGGCATACGCTTTTGCAAACTATATCCTCTAGCAGTTCTTGCTTTAGTCAGTTTTTTGTCCATAGCTTTGTCTAAAACTATTAGTTTATAGTTTTTAATAACAAGATCATAAGCAACTTCAAAAGAATCAACACGTTCATCTAATATACTGTTCATTAAATATAAATAAGCGGCTGTAGCAGGCATAGCGTGTTCAAACTCTATTTTATCACCTGTTATTTTTAAAGAGTAACCAGCTATTTGAGCGCCAAGCCTATGCCATGATTTTTTATCGTTTGCAGTAAGCTTTAAATAAGTTCCTATAGCAATAGCAGCTCCACCTGTTTCGTCTTCTGTTATTGCAGTGTTAAAACGCTCCCACATAACTCTATGTATTAAAGCTATGTCTTTGTTCCATTTTTTTATTCTTTTTGTATCTGAAAGTTTTGTTCTATAAGTTTTTTTAGTGCCAAATATTGTTCCATAATTTTTAACAATATCCCAATTTGCTTTTTGCGTTACCTCGCCTTTTTCGTTTTTAATTTCAACTGGCTTACCAAACACGCTGTCATCAGTGTTTTGAGCAAGTGTTCTAACGTCGTCTCTAAACTTCATATAAGCTTCGGCTTTTGCCTTATTATAATCAGGATTTTTAGTGCCATCTTTTTTAAACTCACTCATGCTAACACCGTAGTTTTTATTACTAGCAGTAAACACATCAATACCGTCTTTTATCCAAAATAGTTTTGGCATAGTTGGAAATAAATACTTTGGCATTGCTTCTAAAAAGTTTTTTCTTCCAGCGTCAGTAGTTAAATCAAAACTTTTGCCTTGACCTCTAGCTTCTAAAACTTTGTCTATACCTTTTTCTTCTAACTCAAGAGTGTTTTTTACCATTAAGCCGTCAACCTCTATAAACGACTCGCTAAATGCCGCTCTACCTTGCGCGGCTGTAACTTTAGCTATATCTGTTTTAGCAGCACCTGCTTGTTCTAGTTTTCTTTGAGCACCAGATAATGAAACGCCTATAGACAAAGCTTTTGCATTGCTTTTCAAAAATTGACCAATATCTCTATTATATACGTTTGGTTGGTTTTTAGGCGTTATACCCAAGTCTTGTTTAAACTTTTCAATAGTTTGAGGAGTTGGATTTCTAAACTCTGGTTTTAGTATTTTAACGTTTGTTTGAGTTGTTAAACCTAAACTTCTACCACCTGGTGATGTTTCAGCGTCTTGTTTAACTGCACGGTCTGTACTAGTAGCTTTTGGATCTACATAGTCTTCGTAAAAATAATCCATTACTAAACCTTTTATACCAATAGCTCTACCGTAAATATCTCTTGGCACGTCTATGTTTTCACCAATTTTATTTATATCAGCTGTTTTTCTAGTAACATTTAACAGTGGTAAAGTTTTTATATACTTACTAGCGTTTTCACCAGCATTAAAAACTCTTTGTATACTTTGTGCTTCAGCAGGTACAGGCATACCTTCTTTATATTTTGTAACTAAAGATAAGTTAGCACCGCCTTTCATAATTTTATCAGCAGCTATATCAAATATAATTTCACCAACTTGACCAGCGTTGTTGTCAATTACTTCTTTAAAGCTATCACCTTCTTTTACTTTTATCTTAGATTTTATATCGTTAGACTTTGTAGATACAATACTAAAGTCTTCAAACATATTTATTTTTTGCACAAATGTATCTTGTGTATTTGAAGTGTCGTTTATATCACCGGCAACATCTTTTACGTTTGGATCATCAAGCTTAACACTGTCACGTATAGCTTGTATTTTAGCTTGTTCGTATATAGTGTCATCTTTAGGTTTGATATTTGCAGTTACAAATGTAGAAAACTTACGTTTTTTACCAGTTTTTGGATCAGTTGGTGTAAATCTTTTTATAAGACCAGGCAGGTAAACAGATAAAGCAGACACAACATTTTTTCTAGGTATATCACCATATTCTTCAGAAAAATTTATAGCAGTTAAAGCCAGTGCATTGTATTGAGCTAGTAGTTCTGCGTAATCTTTTCTATACTGAGGGTTGTCTTTAAAATTAGGAAGTTTACTAAGTTTTTTAACTTGTCTTATTAACTTCTCAGGTGTTCTTTGTATGTTTTCAGAAAATATTGGATCACCTTCAGGGGTTGTACCAGCAACTATTAAATTATTGTCTCTTACGCCTTGTCTAAAACTAGCAACATAAGCATTTATATCTTGAGCAGAATTAAGCTTAAAGTACATCGGTTGTTTACCACCAAAATATTTGTTAATAGCTGAATTAAGTAAAAGCTTTAATGATACGCTTAAGCTTCTTCCTTCGTTTATTAATCCAGCATCTTGAAGCTCTGCTAATAAAGGTGTTAATTCTCTTAAATAAACGTCACTTCCTTTGGCTTTATAACCATTTAATCTATTTAATATTCTGTTATATACCTCTGGATTAGAAGACTGTATTTCTTTTATTAAGTTTTCTATGTCTGTTATCATAGCATCGTTCATGCCACGCATTTCAATATCTTCAAATAATTTTATTTTTGAATCATTTAAGTGCGTAAGCTCATGAAACACTGTGAAAGCCATAGCAGACTTTTCGTAGTTAGTAGGCGCTTGTAATATATTACTAACAACATTGTCTTCAACAGCTATTATATCATTACCAAAAAAACTTCCATTAGCACCTCTACCACCAGCATATACAGGTGTAAAAGCAGCTCTATATTCTGCTATTTGTTCTTCTGTAGCTCCTTTTTCTTTTAATATGTCTAATGCTTCTTCAACATTTTTTACTTTTATTACACTACCACCTAAACCTAGAGTCATAGATACGCTTTCGTAAAACTTACCAAGGAAAAAATAATCTTCTGCTTTTGGTTTTAGTTTTTGATCAACTTGCTCTAACTGCTTAATAACATTGTCAACTTTTTCTTTTTGATCTTTTTTCGTATTATCTCTTAAATCGCTTATTTCTTGATCAATATTGTCTATCTCTTGTTGTATTGCTTTTATTTTGTCAGCAGCGGTTTTGTTATATTTTTGGCCTGACTGCGCGGAGCCTATACTTGTAGCTCTTTGCCTTAATTCACGCTTTTTTCTTTGAGCTTCAAATAGCGCGAAAATATCTTCATTAGACATGTTAGAAACATCGGCAAAAACCGCAGCATCTTGAACTTGGGCTTCTCGCAACAATCTCATTGCTTCGCTTTCTAAATAAAGCTCCATGTCTGTTTTTTCACCTTCTACTGTTCTACCATCTACAGTTCTAATTCTTTTTCCTCTTAAAACTTCTATTTGCTTTGCTATTTCAGCAAACGCTGCAGATCTTTTTTGATTTTCTTTAATTTCTTGAGCTGTTGATATTTCGCTTCTTACAGCATTATATACGTTGCCAGCAGTAGAAGGGCCTTGTATTGCCATAGTTGAAAACAATACATTCATATTAAACTCTGCGTCAATACCATCTATTAATGACTTGTTTTCACCAAGCACGCCATAATCAACTAAGTTGTGACCAACTTGAGTAAACGCTTCTTCAATATATTCTATACCTGTATTATAGCCAAATCCACCAGCGCCTCTTAAAGCGTTACCTATGGTAATACCAGTTATATCGCTTTTACTTAATAAAGCTAATTTTTGAACATAACTCATTGTACCAAACTTTTCCATATAGCTAGCAATACCACCATATGTAATAGCGCTAAAAGCTTTTTGAAACTCTGTATAGTTTAATTGTTTTGTAGCTAACTCTATTTGTTTATTAATAGCAAGTCTTTGATCTTCTGTAGTTGCATTTGCTAGCTCGCCCATGTAAAAGTCTATTGTGCTTTGAGCATTTTTTTGACTAATTTCCATTTCAGCAAGCTTACTACCACCTTCTAATCCAAAAAATAATCTTTGAAGATATTTTGTTGCTGGCGCTACAACGGCTTTACCACCGGCTTTTATAACACCGCCGTACGTTAAAGCAGAGGCAATGCTAAATACATTATTAGCAAATAGTTGATTTGCAGCTTCACCAAAATTTGCACCTGGTCCAGAAAACTTTACGTCTTGCCATCTTATGTTTAAAGGCCTTGCGGCTTCTGTATACTGCTGTAAGCTTTCTTGATAACTTATAACTTTGTTTTTGTGTATGTTTCCAAAAAACTCTATATCAATAGGGTCTGCGCCACTTGGCGTTCCTCCAAACGCAAGCTTGTTAGGCATGTTAAGTAAAGCTTCTGGTATTTCTTCTAAATAATCAAGAGCCTTAACACCAAGACCAAGCATGTCAATCAAACCTTTTTCTATAGAAAGTGCCATACCACCATCCATTGAGTAGTCTAGCATAAAAGCTTGTGCAACAAATTGAGTATCATCTAACTTAGCAGTTGTTTCTAAGAAATTTTCTGCGGTTAAATTTATTGAAGCTGCAGTTAGTTTTTGATTGTTTAAAGCGGTTCTATATTCATTTAACACAGACTCATACTGAGAATACAAAGCTAAACCTGCAGACTTTTCTTGCTCTGAAGAGTTTTGTGTTAAATTTAAATCTGAAATTTGACTAACTAATTTTTCTACTTCGGGTATATATTCCGTAGTTACAGTATTGTTAAAATCATTAGTTGCTTTTTGGTAATTAGCTTTAAGCGTAAGTATTTCGTTTGCTTTAAAATCAAGATAATTTCTTAAAACAATATTAGCTTTTCCCTCACCCTTGTATATAGGCGTTTTTTTAAAATTAAAAAACGGAGCTTCTTTTTCTTTCTTAGATGGGCCATACATTGGCGTGCCTCTTTCTTTCATCATGGCGTTTGGATCTTGAAAGTCTTTAGGATATAATATTTTTCTATCCTCTGTTAAAGCCGTAGTGTACTCGTCAACCCATAAGTTACCTGTTTTAGGATTAACAGCTGTAGCATCCATATCGTCAAACACACCATCCATAAGATTTGCAGAAGCTACTTTTCTTATATCTTCATTATCAATATCAGCAATATACAGCTGCATTTGCCTCTTTTGCTCTTCTTTTACAGCGGCTGCAATTTCTGCACTACTAACTAAACTTACGTCAAACTCTCCGGTTTCTCTATACCTATTGTAAGCTTCGTATTTATCTGGCCCAGCAAAAGGAACTTTAGTAGCAAAATAATTTTTTAAATCAGTTTCATAATCATTTTTATATTGCTCCATCATTGTTCCAGCATAAACAGATCTACCTTTTATACCAAAAGGCCCTTCAACATACGTAGGTCGTTTAACCATTTCTTTAGGTCTTTCTACATTTGCTAGATCAAAATATTTTTCAGCTAAAACTTTTTTTACCGCAGGATTATCTTTGTCTATACTATTTTTAACAACAAAAGCACTTTGAGTAGCCTCTTTAGGTGTTTTTGGTTTACGTATTATTTGTGACTCTAAAGTTGGAACACCGTCAACTTCAATGTCATATTTTTTAACATACTCATCAACACTCAAGCTTTCTTCTTGAGCACCAATAATTATAGTTTTTTCATCAAATACATTTTCACCAATTTTATATTGAGGCATATTAAATTTTATTTGTTATAAGTTGGTAATAATAAAAACTTAAAGGCTTCACGTTGGCCTAGTTGATTGAATAATGCTTCGCCGCTACCGTCTTTTACGTCTTGATTGTTACCCTCTACCGACTCCATGATACCGTTAAAATTACTTCTCCACTTGCCGTCTGTATAATCAAAAGTAATATCTTGAATATTAAACGTTCTATTTTCACCACCACTTTTTCCTTCCATTATATTCGCAAGTCTTGCCTCATCTTCAAAATAAAGTCTACGAGCAATAGGCAACATAACGCTAGTTCTATCACTTCCGCTAAGTTTAGGTTCTGTGTTGTCATATTTTTCTTTAACAATATTAAAGAGCCAGTCTTTTAAACCAGCTTCTAGCTCGCTCGAATTATTAAAGCCATAAGCATCAGCAAGTAGGTTTTTTTTAATTTGATCAATTGTAGAAGGATCTTTTTCAGGGTTTTGTTCTAAAAGTTCTTTATCACTAAGTTTTATTATTTTATCTGATTGACTTTGTACGTATGTACCTTGATCACCGTAAGAAAAGTCGTAAGCAAAACTACGTATGTCGTCTAAACTAATTGCTCCTAACTTGTCAATTATAGAATTAATTTCTGTTTTAACAGTTTTTGGATCAAAAGGCTCTTCATTTTTAGCATACTTTTCACCGTATTTTTCAACTATAGACAAAAAGTTGTCAGAAGACTTAACTAACTCTTTGCTTTTGCCTTTATAACCAAGCAAAATATCATCAATATTAATATTTTTTTCTAACTCATCGTCGTAAAAATATATACCGTCATTTGTAAAAGTTATACTTTCGTTCAAAGTACCAGTTTGTGAGTTGTTTACAATATCAAGAAGTCTATTATTAGCCTCGCTACCAATACCAGCAGAAACGTTGGTAAATAAATTACCATTTAAAACATCGTTTTGAATTTGTTCCCACTTAATTAAACCTGCTTTGTTTTTTTCTAAAACAGTTTTTATATTGTTAATTGTTTTTACTGCGTTTTTATATTTTTTGGTAAAAGCAGGGCTTTTTGCAATTATTTGATTAGCCTTAAAATACTCTTGCTTAGCGCTTGTAATAAAGTCTAAATTATAGTCACCAAACTTTCCTTCAAAAACCTCAGAAGGTACTGATTGAAAAGCTTTTTGACCTTGTGCCATTACTTCATTAGCTATAGCCTTTTTAGTACTGATGTACTGACCTATAGCACTTATACCTTTCATTATACCACTATAATCAAAAGGCTTTGGCCCTAGTTGCGCTGCTGCTCTTATTAAATTTTGATCTGCTCCCATGTTTTAAATATTTTATTTATTGTGCTGATAAATGTCCACCGTACGCAGTACCTGCTGCACCTACAACAGCACCAACAATATTACCCCACATTGCTTTGTTAGCTGCTATAGCGTCTTGTGCATTACCTACCATTTGCATTGACATACCAAGCTTTGTAGATTCTCTGTCAAATTCCATGCCTTGTACAAGCGCTGCGCCTTGTTGTTGTTGTGCCATGCCTTGACGCTCCATTGTTTGTAGTCTTGAAGCTTCTCTAGCTTGTAACATTCTGTTTTGTGATTCTTGCTGACCTATAGATGCTGAAGCTTGTTGTGCTGCTAAAGCACCTTGGTTGGATAAAGCTTGTATGTTACCAGCGTTAAAACCACCAGCGCTTTGTAAAGAGCTTAATATATTAGCTTGGCTTTGTTGAGCTTGTTGTCTTTGAAATTGTGCTTGCTGCTGGTTAATTGTTAAATCTTCCATAGTGTTTTCCATACCAGCATATATATTTTGTCTATAAGGATTTTTAAATTGAAAATTAGAATACTCTTGCATTTGCTTTTTGTAATCAGCTTCTGCTTTTTTTAAATCTCTTCTTAATCTTTTTCCACCAAATAAATCACCAAACAATCTTGCTGGAGAGCTTTTTTCACTTCTATATACTTGCTTTTTAATTAAACCTACTGCCATATTTTTATTCTTTATTTATTTATAATTACACTTTTTACGTGTTATTTACTACTTTGATTTATTTCAGATCCAATTGAAAATAATTCTATTTTTTTATTTGAATTGTTTACAAATTCAAGCTCCGCATAATAACCTTTTAAGCTTGCAGAGTTTACAGCTTTATCTTTAGAAAACATTACAAATGCTTTTTTTAAATCTACACCTAAATCTTCTGGTAAATCAAAACCACTATAAGCCACTTCAATAGTAGATTTTCTGTATTGATGGCTAACACTAATAACATCTCCTAAAAGTAAAAAATCATTGCTGTTTGTAGATGCCACATTGTGCGAGCCAGAGTTTGTAGTTTGTACATACCAAATAGTATCACCTACTTGTAAAGATCTGTTTAAATCATAGTCAAAAATTAATCTTACCTTAATAGGTGATTGACCAGTGCCTGGTGTTAAATTTATAGTGCCTGGCGAAGGTGGTGGAGGTGGTGGTGGTATTACTATAGGATCTTCAGTCTCAGTAATAAAACCAAGAGGATCATCAACAACAGTGTTTTTTTCGATGATTATCTCAGCTGGCTCTTGATCGTCTATTTTTATTGTATTTATTGGCATATTATCCTACTGTTAAAATGTTATCTAATTCTAGTGTTAAAGTTATATCGTTTTTACCATATTTTTCAACTTCTATATCTGCTGTTATAGTAGCGTTTCTACTACTACCAGTAAAAGTTACTGTTTGACCATTTTCTATAGAAAAAGCCGTTTGTGTTACACTTACGTCTACAGAAGCTCCAGAACTTACACTATCAACGTGCGGAGTTCCTAAAACACCAATACCAGACATTATAACTGTATCGGCTGCTTTTATACCATCTGTACTAGTTAAAGGAACTGTAACGCTGTTACTACCCATATCTGCGTCTGTTGTTGTAACTACAGGTTCTATTGTTAAATTGAAGTTTTTAATAGTAAAGACAGTGTTGTTAAAAGCGCTAGAACCACCATTACCAAAGCCTTTAAATGTTATTGTTCTATCAACAGCTTGAGACGTTGTGTTTTCACTTAAAGTTATAGTACCACCTTTTGAATTAGTTACAAGCTTGTTGTCAACATCTATGTCTTTTGGTATTGTGTAAACAGACTTAGTGGCAACAGACTTGTTTTCGTCTTTATAACCTAACTTGATATCTGTTATTGTAGAGTTAGCGGCTATACCAGTACCAGTAACTTCCATGCCAACAGTAAGGCCTGAAACATCTTTTAACTCTAAAATTTTGCCAGATCCAGCTGAAAAAGTGTCTTTTGTTGTAGTAAAGTAAAAATCATTTACAACGGGCTGCCTCGCTATAATAAACTGACTGCTATTTAACGCAACATTCCAAGACAAAGAGACTGGTTGACTAAATTTTTGGTTAGTCACAAAAGTGCTTGGTCCAGCAACAGTGTAACTAGTCGCCGGTGGATTAGGAGTATATGTACCAGAGCTACCAGCAGATGCAACTGCAAAAGAAACTCTTACATCAACAAACTGAGATATTTCAGCCGCGTGATAAACAGCGTTTAAAGAAATATTTTCGTCAAATTTAGTTTTTAAATATGATTCTGCTTGTAAAACAACAGTGTATTTATCGTCACTTACAACACCTGGAAAATCTATAGTACCATTATAAACACCACTACTGCCTATAGTTTTTGTGCTAAGCCTAGCTGGTGTTGAAGAAAAAGCACCAGCTGGTGTAAAAATATTTTCTTCTTCACTAACTGTTGTGTTTTCAGGAAAATTATAAAAGTTGCCAGCGTTATTAACAATTAACATACTAAAGGCAGCGCCAGGATCACCTTTTACAGTATATTCTCTAAAATCACCAGTACCTTTTAAAGGTGAAGAATCAATAGTAAATAAATTTATTATTTTCATACGTTAAATATTTAAACTGTTTTGTTCTAAAAATAATTCTATTTTTATAGAATCCATATCTTCAACATCTTCAGGTATTGTAAATTTAATAGGAATGTTTACTAAAACATTGTTACCGCTTTGACCAGGAACACCTGTATCTACAAAGCTTACGTTAGCACTTATAGGACTAAAAGTAGAGCCAAGAAAACCAGGTCCAGGTATACTTGTATTTGGATTTGATTCATTTCTAAGCGTTGACTCTTGTATTCCTAAATCTTCTACAGCTCCGCCAGCGCCGTCGTTTATTGCTATTGAACCTAACACAACGCCGTCGGCATCAAAAGCTCTTGATCTTTCACCGTCGTTACCAGGTGGGTCAAGATGTCTTAGTGTAAACTCAGACGCTGCGATTGGTATTTGTGGTCTTGGCATGTATGTGCCATCTGGACGTTGTTGAGGCGGTTGAGATATATCTATACCACCACGTATTTTAAACTGAACTATTTCGTTTACAGGCTCTCCATGTCTATAGATATTGCCACCAAATATTTCTTCTACAACTACGTTAGGATTTAATGGGTTGTTACCAACTTCGTTACCATCGTTAAAATCTGATTTTACAAAAAGCTCTTGATTATTATTGTTTTTCTTAAACCAAGAATTTAAATTTGGCGTTTTATATATTTGAACAAATATTTTTACAGGTTTTGGAACTAATAAAAACTGAGTTGAAGAAGGAACGCCAACGCCTTGAAAAGAAAAACTTGAAACATCTATATCTTGTTTTTTGTTTACCTTGTCACCTTTAATATTATTGAACCATTTGCCTTCTTTTTTTATAAACTCTGGTATAAAACCGCTTTCTTGTTCTGTTGTTATTTTTTCTAAACTCCAACCATCTTTTTGATATAAATTGTAATAATTAGAATCATTAAGATTTGCAATAACATTAGATTGAGAACCTTCGTAATTAACAGTTTTGAAAGATTTAATATCGCTAGGCGCATCATTTAATATTGTGCTTATTTTTGACTCGTATTGTTTGCCATAAAAATTATTCCAAGTGACTTCTAAACCTAAAGCGTAATCATCATGATGCTTGTATAAATTACCATTTTTGAAAGTGTAATAAAAATTAGTAACACTTAGACCTTGTTCTGGAATATAAGATTTAAAACTTGACCAACCTCTTACTTTTTCGTCGTAACTAACAGTGTTGAATTTTAAAGTTAAATTATATTCATTTTTCTTTTGGTCGTAACTACCAATTAATTTGTCTTGGTTTTTTAATCTATCTTTAAAATACTTAGACATGCCATAGTCAGATATAGGCGTTATACCATCTCTTGAAAGCCTTAAAACTTTACCTCTATTTTTGTCAGTAAAATAAGCTCTATAGCTTTCTTTTGCAAAAGACTCTGGGTTTTGTGATATACCATAGTCACCAACAAAAGGTATTGTTTGACCTAAAACGTTTTGCGTAGCTATTAACTGAGGGTTTCCATCGGCGTTAAATATAGCGTCTTTGTTTGCTAAAACTTTAATTACCTTATCTTCGCAAAAAGTTATCAAGTCAGTGTTTCTACTAAAAAGTTTTTGTATACTACCGTAAGTAGGGTTTATATCTTTAGTTATTTTTTCTGCACCGATAAATTGATTTAAATTATTTATACCAGAAGTAGAGTTGTATATACCTGAGTATATTAATCCGTTTTTTCTATTTTCTTCTTCGTAAACAAAATCAATTGTTGAAGATGCTATTGCGCCTTTGTCTATAGTTACTTGATTAAAATCGTCTCTTAGTCTATTAGACTCAACGCCATTTCCAAAAGAGTAGCAGTTAAACCAATCAAGCTCTTGCGTTGTGCCGTGTAAAGAAATATCATAACAACCACTAGCTTCATAATATATATCTAAGTCTACGTTTTCTTTAGGTTCTGTTTCCCATATAGCAGGATTTGAACTAACTAATTGGTCATCTTCGTTTTCATTAGGCTCTAAAAACTGTATTGCAGAAGGATTGTCGTTTGTAGCCCCGTTAACTTTACCATTGTCAATAGTTTGATCTAAAAAGTTTGAATATATTGTACCACTATCGTTAACAAAATTAGATCTATTTAACGGATCCGCAGGACTATAAATAGGAGCCCCATTAATATCTAAATCAGGCTCTGGTTCCCAAAGAGCAAAAGGTATTATGTACGTTACTCTTCTATTAACAAATTCAGCAAAATCGTCCCAATCAGCTTCTAAATTTTGATATGCACCAGTGTTTGTTAAATTATTTATAGTTCCTATATTTGGTATTGGAAATTGGCCACCTTGAGAACTACTTACTGCATCTAAGTAGTTTTGCCAAGCGTTTCTTACATCAGCAAAGCTTTTGTAGTTATATCTTTTTTCTTTAACAACATCTCCGTTTATAATATATTTAGATTTTTCAGTATCACCAACAAATCTAAATATTTTGTTTTTTGATAAATTTTTAGTTATATCAGCTTGATCAACATGCTCTTGATTTATAGAAGATCCTACTGCAAAAAGCTTTGGTCTTTGTAAAGACGCGACATTTAAAGATGCGTTTCCAATACTATACTGGTTACTACCGGAAGTAGGTGCTCCCCAATCTACAGCATGATTTTGAAATTTTTCTTCAGCGTTTGGTAATATTAAAGAAAAAGAAAGCTCCATGTACCATTGATCTTCGCCATTAGGTGCGCCATTAATAATCTTGTAAATACCTTTTCCAAAACCAGACCCAAGTCCAGGGTTCATTTCCCAAACTCCAGAATCATTGTTAACGCTATCGTCAAGCCTGTTAGACTCTGGGTGTTTACTAGCGTACATTGCTTGATCAATAAACCATTCACTACTGTAAGTATTGTTGTTGAACTGCAAAGCGTTGTTTATCCAATCACCTCTAGTGTCTGATTGATTATTACCGGAGCTAGAAACAGTTCCAGAGCTTCCTTGTGGTAAAAGCCCAGAAGTATAATTAGAACTATTAAACGCGTTGTTATCTGATATGTAAAAAGCATTTAAATATGAAGTTGCAATAAAGTTGTTAGGATCTAACCTGCTTTTTAAAACATATTTTTCAGTTAACGAATCGTTAAGTATTTTAACAAAAAACTTACCATCAAACTCTGGTTGTTCTTTTACAACGTCTTTGTAAATTTTTAATGTTAAATTGTTATTAAGGTCTACTGGTAAAAAAGTTGTAGTATTTGCAAAGTCGGTATATATCCAACTTTCTTTTTCTTTAATTTTTTCAACTAAACTTACATTGTAATAAGGTGACGCAAACTCTATGTTAGCAATTTCGTAAAAATCAGATACTATGTTTTCAGAAGTATCTTTAAATACAACACTTAATGTTTCTGTTAAGTTATCAATACTAGGACCGCCGTCTGCTTTGAAAGTAGCCTCGTGTATTTGAAATTCTTTAGAACCAATTTGTGGTGTATCTCCACTAAACAAAAGCTCTATATCACCAGTACCATTAGACTCTGTAACAAGTATATTGTTTGATTTTACTTCTATAGGAGCTTCATTTTCTATAGCAATAATCTTGTACTTTAAATTTTCACTAACTTGCTCATCTTCGTCAATTTTCTTTTTTAGTATTAAAAATGTTTCTTCATCTACTTTGTTTCTTTCAGAAGAAGGAAAAGCCATCCAAATATTACCGTCTTTGGCTTTATAAACCCTGTCCATAGCTAAGTTGTAATACTCGTTAGACGTTTCTTTTATATATATTTTGTATGAGTCCGCCCAACTAGGAGCAGATGTAATTGCAGCAAACTGTATAGAGTTAGAGTTTTCTGCTTGCTCTTTAGGTATTTTAAAAGAACTTCTTGAACTACTAAAAACTGGCGTTTGTCTTCCATACTCGTCTAAATAAACAATACCTAATTGGTAATTTCTTGAAGATTTTAAAGATTTTTCTGGCTGTTTGTCTGCTGGAGTAAAGCCTGATCTTGTTATAAAAGAAGCTTCTATTAAAGGTTTTTCGTTTAAATTGTAATTTTGAGTGTAGTTACCATAAACAATTCTATTGCCCGTTATTTCTTGAGCTAAAGCTTTTTTAGGAACATTATCGTAAGGTCTTAATATTTGATTTGATGGTAAAACAGAATATATAGTGTCAGAGGTAACGAGATACTTGTTGGCACTCCAATTGTTTTGCATTATTGGCGGTTCGTTAACACCAACTTCTAAAATAATATCCTCGTAGTCTTTGTATTTTATTTTGTCTACAAGGTATACGTTTGGAGAGTTAGACTCTTTGTAGAGCAAATCAATTTGAACAACATTTTCTAATATGTTAGGTTCTACAAAATTTTTTAACTTTAAACTTTTTAACTTATTTTCCATACCAAGGTTATAAGCTTTTTTTGTTTCATAATCAAAAACACCTGGTTCAAATGCTAAATCCGAAAAAGGCGCAAAGCTAGAATACTCCCCATCTCTGTACTTGTATCTATAGCTAAACCTTGCAAATTGTTTTTCAAAAAAATCAATTTGAACAGAACCTTTGTAAACAAACCAATAAGATAAAGCATAGTTTTGTGGTAGTGAAGTAAAACCTTCGTTTATTTCTAATATTTCAACGCTAAAAGTGTTGTTTTGGTAAACACTAATAGGCGATGTTGGATCGTCAATACTTTGACCGCTCAAATCACTTATTACTTTGGCTTTAATATCGTATTTTTCTGGTAAATCAGTTAATTCGTTGTTACTACTCGGGCCACTTCTTAAAAAAAGCAACTCATCGCCAACGTTAAAAGCCTGTTCGCCAACAAAATTACTAAAACCACTATTAGAATTAAAATTACTACCAAGAGGATCTGGTATTATAACAATATCACCAATGCTAGCGTTGCCACCGCCATAAGAAGGAGGTATAGTCATAAAATCAAATATAAGATTAGCCGTAGTTGTTGTATCTACGTTAGGCTCTAGCTGTAGTTTTGTTTTTGGGGATTTTTTTATAACTGTAATATGCTCTTCTCTAATTTCAGTAACATTTGATTGTAAATTAATATCTCTTTCTAAAACAATTAATTTAGTTTGAACATCAAAGTTATTGTTGGAACCTTGAATACAAAGGTCTATATTTATTTTTTTTGGCTCTGTATAATTGTCTGTCCAAAAAAGTAGATTATCAATTATATTTATACCTGTTATTATATTTGGATTTTCAAGGTTTTGATCATTAAACCTTAAAACATTTTTGTTTACATCTACCAGCACAGGCGTTACTACACTACTTTCGTATTGTAGTATCATATCTTTAGTTGGGCTTGTTACAAACCAATAAAGAGCATTTTCTTTTTCATTAGCATAAACACCAACGCAAGTAGCGTCTTCTAAATCAATATTAGAAAGCTTCGTGTTGCTTAATATATTTTCTAAAGCACCAACATCAGAATTTTCAGTTGTAGATACTTGAATATTTTCTGCATGTCTATATTCACCTTTAGGTAATAATCTTTCGTCCAGGTCTTTATTCATTTTACCTGCCGAAAAATTTTGCTTAATCTCTGGCATGTATTAGTGTTTTATTTGTTTAGACTTACCTCTAAGTATTTGAGTTAATTCTTCTAGTTTTAAATTTGATAATCTTAATTTTGCTTGCCTTATAGCAGCAAACCGATCTTTTTTAAATCGTCGCACAATATACTCTTGTATATTGGCTCTTGTTGATAATATAGCGTAAGCAATAGACATGTACATAGCTTGTTCAGCAAACTTATGAACTTTCATTTCAGAATCGGTACCAAGGCTGTCACTTAAATAATCTATAACTACAGTCTTGCCAGAAGTAATAGAGCTAAAATGAATAAGACCTGTGTTGTCATCTATATAGTAAGAACCATTATCTTGCGCGTGTTGAGGATCAATACCGTATCTTTGTCCTTCGGCTACAAACCTAGTGTCATCTTCGTAATCATCAGTTACGGTTGTTGACGTGTGTGCTCTGTATTTATTCCAAGAATTAGACTCTGTGTTTAAATCTACAAATATTAGCTCTGTACCGTAAAGATCAACATTTGTAACAACTAAAGGCTTACCAGGGTTTATAGCTGGTTGATTTGCAGAATCTTTTAGTTTCCATTTTTGGTATGGTGGATTTGTTATATGAACAGCTAAGCCTGGAAATGTTTCTGCTATAGTAATACCGTCTATAGAAGTTACTGTTGTATTGTCAGGTATACCAGGCCCAAACACACTCATACCAACCTCTATACCACCTGGATCAGTAAAAAGATATATAATCATACCGTCGTTAGTAGCATTACCACCCTGATCAATGTTAGCACCATAATTAACACTTTGTAAATTACTTGTTGAAACACCACTAATAACCTTTGTTACTCCCTCTATATTGTATCTAACTTCTTTTTTAAACTGAGGTAAAGGTATTTTAGAAACAAAATCATTATCAGAAGCTATTTGATTTCCAAAAGAATCATATGTTCTTGTTATACCATATTCCATATACTTACCAAAGTATTGTTTATCTGCGGATGGCATTTCAACAAAAGCACCGTCTATTAAAGTAGCATCTGGTATGTTCACCTTCCAAGTGTTAGTTTCAAACTTTATATCGCCGTTTGTTTCTTGTTGGTAAGATATAGGATTAGATGTTTTAGATGTAGGGTATAACCTATGTTTTATTCCAGAGTCATCAACTCTAGAGATAGCTGTGTAATGCACATAATCTTGTGGTAAAGGCAAAGTTAAAGAAGGTGGAACTTCTAGTTCAAAAGACTTTACAGATTTCAAAGTATCAAAACTTAATTCAGCTAAGGCGCGTTGCGCGTGAAAAGCAATATCAGTTCTACTTACCTTACTTATAAGCTTATCTTCGCCAACATAAGCAACTACAAATGAGTTTATAATATCTTCAAGCGAAACAAATTGGTAGTTGCCATAGTTAGCATTACCTGTTTGTTGCACGCCATCAAGACCATCATAATATATTTTTGAATCTAAACCAAGGTCAATTAAACTACCTTCTGCGGTAACTTCATCTTGTTTTTGTATAAAACCGTCTAGTAATCCCATGTGTTATGCTTTTTCTTGTTGAATATTTTTACTGTCTTCTGCTGTTGCCGCTTGATATAGTATAGGGTCTTTAATAGATATACCTGCAAGTTGCAATATTTTTATAATTAAGTTGTTTTCTTCAGAAGGGTGTAACTCAAAGTCTAAAGAGGTTGAAGGGTTGTATAACGCAGAGTCATTAATAACGTTGTAACCCCAATTTATGTTTTTAGGTTTTCTTATGTAGTGGCAATGAACGTTATTGGTAAACGTAGGATAAACTCTAAAACCTTGTGGCATATCAACATAAACAGCTCTTTTTAATGTTGGTTTTGCTAAAGGCGATAGTTTAATTGCCAAGTATTCTTTGTGTGTAACTTGCTCTATTTCACCATAACCAGTTTCTAAACTACCCACTCTATATAGTTCTTGTGGCTTTTGGTAATAAGGTGATTTATAAAACAATAATTTTATATTTTTAAATATAGCTATTTTTTCTTCTAATAAAGTTAACATGTCAGCGTACTCAGTATTATTGCCAGGTATTCTGTTAAATTGATTTATATCATAAAAATATTGCTCAAATATATCCATCTGAGCTTGGTCTGCAAATAAGTTAAACTCTTGTGGAGTTATATAACCTCTTTGCTCTTTGTTAGCTATTGCTAATACTTTTTGATATACTGTATCTATATTTACCATATTTCTTTATTGTAGTTTGCGATCGCCCCGTAGAGCGACCGCTTCTACAGTTTGATTAATTTAATCGTTTTTCTATATTTG